>Ga0105055_10002978_pt1 | contig 26001 bp, 24 predicted proteins | sample BON03_FD_78090 | JGI IMG/M metagenome (GOLD analysis project Ga0105055, IMG submission 78090) | Freshwater microbial communities from Lake Bonney liftoff mats and glacier meltwater in Antarctica - BON-03 | ecosystem: Environmental > Aquatic > Freshwater > Ice > Glacier meltwater | place: Lake...
CAAGCGCTACCTCGCCCGGCAGGTCTACCACTGCCTCGTGCCAACGCCAGCCGTCAAAACCGCGCCCCGCAACTTGGATCAAGGCCTAAAAGCGGCTTGACAGAACATAGGAGCATCAACCCCAACGGCTGGGCGGCGCTGAATAATCAGGTCGTCACCAAGCTCCCGGGGGCACCCGCGCAAACGCTAACGATCGCGCAGGCGCCTCCCAACCCAAGCCTGATTCCGTACATCCTCGCAACGCTCATCGCGATTGCGCTGTTGACGGCATTAGTGCTCGCGTGGCTGTGGCGTCGGCCAAGTGGCGACGCCCCTGACCTACCGGGAAATTCGGCGAGCTGATGACTCTCACATCGTGGTTGGAGTGGGCGTGGTATTCGATTGCGCTGTCGGCAATCTTGCTTGGCTGGGTGTGGACGATCGTGCTCTACATCGCCGGCGGCAAGTTCATGGCGCGCCTCGAGGAACGTCCCTTAGGTGACGACGATGACTACCTCTGGGTATTCCTTGTTCCGGCATTGAACGAAGGGGTGACGATTGCGGACTCGGTCGCGCGTTTGCGTAGCGTGAACGTGAAGAACAAGATCGCGCTCGTCATCAACGACGGCTCCGACGATGACACGGGCGAGGTGCTTGAACGGATCGGTGGCCCCGATCTTGCCGTCCTTACTCGGGTTGCGCCTAACGCCCGCAAAGGTAAGGCCGCAGCCCTGAACAATGCGTTGGAATTCCTGCAGGAGAACGTCCTGAGCTCGCCGCGTTATGAGCAGTGGACACCGGATCGAACCATTGTTGTCATCGTTGATGCGGACGGTCGGTTGGCGGCAGATGCGCCCTCCTACGTCGCTGGTCACTTCACCAATCCGCGCCTAGCTGGCGTCCAGGTTCGGGTCGCGATCTATAACCAAGAGTCGTGGCTGACCCGCATGCAAGCCCAAGAGTTCAAGATCTTCGGTGGCCTATTCCAAGTGGGCCGATCGGAGTGGGGGACCGCCTTCATGGGCGGTAACGGCCAGTTCAATCGGCTGTCCGCGTTGACCAGCGTTGCGGGGCCGGAGGGTCCGTGGTCGGACTTCCTCACCGAAGATCAAGAGCTTGGTCTAAGGCTGTTGGAGCGCGGGTGGGTATGTGAGCATGAGCCGCGCACGAACGTCAGCCAGCAGGGGTTGAACTCACGCCGCAAGCTTTACCGCCAACGCACGCGTTGGATGCAGGGAAACTTGCAGGTGATCGGTTCTGCCAGTCGTCTGCACGCCTACCACCTGACCGGGTTACGCCGCTTCGACGCGATGATGACACTGTTTATGCCATTGCTGCAGATCATCGTTGGTTCGGCCGTGATCATCGCCCTTCTCGCGGCGCTAATCTTTCAAGTTCCGCTCTTCCCGTTCGGCAATGTCTGGGCGCTGCTGTTCACGGTTGCTTTGACATTCGGTCCGCTCGGAATGGGTGTGATCGTCAGTGCCCGAGGTCTGGGGTGGCGGGGAATTTGGCCGGTCATGAAGCTGTTCCCGTCGTACTACGCCTACATCTGGTTCATGTGGCCGGTCGTCTTCCTCGGCCTCTTCCGCCAGCTCAAGGGGACCAAAACCGGCTCTACGCATCTGAGTGGGGAGCGTGGGTTCTGATGCGCGGTGGTTTGGGTTGGGTTGGCCAGTTCACGCCGCCGGTGTGGAGTAGTACTCGCAGCCGGTAGTGCTGGAATGTTCGGAAGCCATGGCCGCAGCGTTTGACTTTCTTTATGCACAGGTTCAGGCCCTCGGTTGGACCGTTGGATGCACCGGTCTCGTGGTAGGCCAGGATCTCTTTTCGCCACGATTTCAGGGTTCGCCCTAGGGACCGGACTTCGGCGACGGGATCGCCCTGGCAGCCCGCGATGGCCTTGTCCAGGAGTAGCTCTGCCTGGGCCCGGTTCGTAGCCAGGTAGACGTCGCGGACGGATTCTTTCGCCAGCCACGCGCCGAGCACTTCGTTGTTGGGGTCACCGGCGCGCAGCCCGAGTAGCACACGGTCCTGGCCTTTCTGGGTGACGCGTTCGGCGCCGGTGAGGAGCAGTTTACGGATCTTGTACAGCGGATCAACTCTGCGTCCGCGATGTCCTAGTGTCTCGTTTTGTACTCGTCGTCGTACTTTGTCCAGGCACCGGTTCCCAACCCGGACGACGTGAAATGGATCGGCGACACGTTGGGCGTGATCTAGATGCGGAGACAGTCCCGCGCGAAAAGATTGGGCCAAATCTGTGGCGACAACGTCGATACCCGCCAGCCAAACCGGATCAGCGTTCGCGGTCCATGTGCGCAGGTCAGCAGCACTATTACCCTCGACCATGTCGATGACGACACGTTTCTGAAGATCGACCATGCTGGTGGCATACAGCGTCGAGTGATCGCGGTTAGCTGCCAGGAACGAGGTTTCATCAACCCCGAGGTGGGCAACCTCACCCACCCGATCCGGGTCATCAACAAGCGGGGTGCCGTGTTCGATGACGGCGTTCATCACTGTCCACCAGCACACCCCGAACTCCTCAGCGACCCGCGACACCGGCCGGGCCAGTTGCCCGACCTGACGGCACGCTTCCACCCCGGCACGGCGGGTGATCACCGCTTGGGTATCGACATGTTCACTGAGTTCGGTCCATGTCTTGGCATCGCATAACTGTTCCGGGCAACGCCACCGCCGCTTGATCAACACCAGCCGCGCCGGACGACCGAAACACGGCAAATCCCGAACATCAACTGTGACCCTGTCTTGAGATTGCGCGCGCACCCCGCAGCCAGCGCAACCGACCCGGTCAAGGGTCGATTCGATCGTGATCACCAGCTCCTGCGAAGCCTCAAACACGTCTAGAATACGGAATCCATCAAGGCCCAGCAGGGCCTCCGCAAAGCCGGTAACGTCAATCACTGTCAGGGATCTCCAAATCGTCGAAGTCTTAGAACAACTCCAACGATGCCGGGATCCCTGACCTAAAACCCAGACGACGCGCTAACTACGGCTCCCCACTCAGACACCAAGAGCCCCAAAACCTGGGCTAAAACGGAGCGCGAACCCGTCGCCGAACCCGCCACTCCGTAGCTGTCCGCAGGACGGGCAGTTCTCCATCCGCTCCGCTACTAGATCGCTATTGGGTAAGTAGCAGCCATCAATCAGCGATCGAATCTAAATGGTGGCGCTGACTTGGGCGGTGACGGAGTCGAATGCGGTCGCTCGATCGGTGCGGCTGTCGCGCTGTCTGGGAAGTTTTGCCGCTGGGTTTTCGCATCCGAGGTTCGCGGCGGCGATCGCGGATCGCATCCAACTCTCGCTGAGGTGCGCGACCTCACCTGGTGCCCACGCGAGGACGATGGCGCTGATGTGGACCCAGTCCGAGGTGGCAGCGTGAGTTAGGTGCCAGGACGCTAGGCGATCATCGCGGGTGCTGATTTGTTTGAGAGCTTGCTGGACCAGCGCGAGCCGACGCTTGCGACTTGTGGAGTCTTCGTCGTCGAGGTGGAATGATAGATCGACGTTGTAAGCCGTGGTGATGCCCGTACCGGGCGCGATTCGCTCGTGCCAACTGCTCATGAAACCGATTGTGACTCCGGTAGGTTCATGGGAGGAATCTTCGGTATTGCGCTTGGGTTAAGACTTGGTAAACGGCGAACAAGGGGGTGGGTAGATGGTGAGTCGCGACGAGGCGTCGGCGACCAGCGATGCGCAGCGCCATGTTGTCGGCCGCCTGTCGCCGCTGGATCGATTCCTGCCCGTCTGGATTGCCTTGGCGATGGGACTCGGGCTCCTATTGAGCCGCACGATTCCCTCGTTGCAGTCCGCCCTCGACGCGGTCAGTGTCGATGGAACGAGTCTGCCGATCGCCATCGGTCTGCTCGCGATGATGTATCCAGTGCTGGCGCGGGTGAAGTACGAGGAGATGGGTCACCTCACCGGCGACCGTCGAATGTTGTGGCTATCCCTGGTCCTCAACTGGGTGATCGGTCCAGCGCTGATGTTCACCCTCGCGTGGATCTTCCTTCCCGACGAACCGGCATTTCGAACTGGCCTGATCGTCATCGGTCTCGCGCGTTGTATCGCGATGGTGTTGATCTGGAACGACCTCGCGTGCGGGAGCCGTGAGGCCGGCGCCCTGCTCGTCGCCATCAACTCGATCTTCCAAATCCTGGGCTATGCGTTGCTCGGCACGTTCTATCTCGCGATCCTGCCGGGATGGTTGGGGTTGAGCACCGAAGATGTGGTGTTCTCGACACTAGAGATCACGAAGGCTGTGGTCATCTTCCTTGGGTTACCGCTGGCCGCCGGATACCTGACGCGACGCATCGGGGTCGCTCGGCGCGGGACCGATTGGTACGACAATGTGTTCGCTCCGCGGATCGCGCCGATCGCCCTGTGGGGTCTGCTGTTCACGATCGTCATCCTGTTCGCACTCCAGGGAAGCGCCCTGGTCGGCAACCCGCTGATCGTCGTGCGGATTGCGATTCCGCTGCTCATCTACTTCTTCATCATGTGGTTCGCCTCGATGCTGCTCGCCCGGCAGTTGGGCCTGAACTACGAGAAGTCCGCGACCGTCGCCTTCACCGCGGCCGGGAACAACTTCGAGCTCGCGATCGCGGTCAGTATCGGGGTCTGGGGTGTAACGAGCGGCCAAGCCCTGACCGGCGCAGTTGGACCGCTCATCGAGGTGCCGGTACTGGTCGCGCTCGTATACGTCTCTTTGTGGCTGCGTCGGCGGTGGTGGCCGAATGACCCTGTCGGTCCGTCACCAAGCACGTGAGGACTCGGTTTCACGACTGCGGGGGTCGCATGATCGCGTTGTTGATTGGCCTTGTCACGAACCTCGTCGTCAAGGCGGCGCGGCCGTATCTCAACACTGCTGATCCACGATCGGCCGAGGCGCTCGCTGATACGGCGTAGGTTCCTCGGGACTCCGGCGCGTTTGCGTGGAACGATGAGGACGGCGCGGGAGTCCGCGCATGACCGATGGCGACTTGCTAGGAGACCGGAATGAGTCACGAACCGAAGCACGGCGAAGGCGAGCACGGCGAGAGCCAAGACGAACGTCGCCACGAAGAAGACATCAAGCACCACCCCCACGCCGAAGAAGAGCGCGGTGACGAAGTCAACGAATAGCTAGAGGGTGCGCTTTGCCCCAGCTCTCAGGATTCAGCTCTGGCGCTCACGTGGGTGATGTACATCGGCAGTGACGTTGCGGGTCCGGCTCGCTTCGCTAGGGCAGCCTGGGCGGATGCGATGCGCTCGGGCGGAACGCTCGGTAGATACAGACCGGTCACGAGTCGTGCAGCGTCGGCGTCGGATTCGATTGGGATCGTGTACCGGCGGCTGACGTAACTGTCGAGCTGTAGGCCGGCCTCGGCGAACGTCTTCGTGATCCCGGACTTTCGGAGATGACTGGGGAACTCTGGCGCGGAGCGCAGAGCCGCGCACAGGGCGATGATGGTCGGGACTTCGCGCAGTTTCGGCAGACCAATCGACGGGTACATCGCCACGAACGTGCCACCGGGTCGCAGCACTCGGGTGATCTCGCAGATCGCCTCTACCAGCGGGTCGAGCAGCATCAATGCCATCGAACAAATGACGGTATCCGCACTCGCGGTCGCGAACGGAACCGCTTTGGCGTCGGCCTGGACGAATAGGCGCCCGGGATAGTTCTTTGCCGCGACCGCGAGCTCGCCGCGGGATCGGTCGAAGCCGTGGTACGCCACGGTCTGCGGTATGCGGGCTGCAGTTGGCGCGGACCCTGACGCGACGTCCAGGATGCTTGTTGTGGCGACCGGAATCTGCGCCGCGAGGTAGTCGTAGGGACCACGACCGTCCGGGTGGGTTGAATGGTCGAGTAACGCCTCGGTGATCCCGGCGTTGCGTTCGTGGTAATCCTCGAGGTAGCTCGCCCAGTCGGTTCCCATCACAGCAGTGTGTCTGCTTCTTCGCAACGATGTTGGGTCGTGTTTTGGCGTAAGCTCCCCACGTCCCCACTGGCACCACCGAAACCCGTGCGAGAGTAGCCATGCCAAAAGCATCAAAGACACCGAAGCCGTCCAAGACAGGTGCTGCCGCCAAGCAGGCGAAGCCGCCGAAGCCGCCCAAGCCGCCCAAGCCGCCGAAGCCGGCCAAGCCGCCGAAGCCGGCCAAGCAGGCGAAGCCGCCGAAGAACCCGAACCAGGCGAAGCTAGCGAAGCAGCCCAAACCGGCCAAGCGATCGAAGGTCGGCAAGGCGTCCAAAGCCGCAGTGGTCGAGCACCCCCATGTCGTGGCGCGAGTCGAGTGCGGCAAGGCCGCCCGCGTTGCCGTCCCGCTCGAGAGCCACGCGGGGTTCACGGCCGCCGCCGATCGACTAGATCCGATCGCCATCCTGGCCAAGCAGGCGGAATCGCGGACACCCCAACTCATCCCTATCCGCAACGGGCGCATGGCCGCATCACCGTTCGCCTTCTACCGCGGCGCTGCCGCCGTCATGGCTGCGGACTTGGCGACGACCCCCAACTCCGGGCTGCTCGTGCAGGTATGTGGTGACGCGCATCTGGTTAACTTCGGCGTCTACTCATCACCGGAACGTAGCCTGGTATTCGACATCAACGACTTCGACGAGACGACCCCGGGACCGTGGGAGTGGGACGTAAAACGCCTGGCTGGCAGCTTCGCCGTCGCCGCCCGTAGCCGCGGATTCGACCAGACGATCCGCGAGCGCATCATCAGATCCGTCGTGCGCTCCTACCGCGAGGCGATGGCCGACTTCGCCGAGCAGGGGAACCTCGAGGTTTGGTACGCGAAACTCGACATCGATCGGATGCTCACACGCTTCGGCCCCGACGCTGACGCCAAGACCCTCAAAAAGGCGCGAAAGGGCCGCGACAAGGCGCTTGGCAGGGACAGCGAGCAAGCGTTCGGGAAGCTGACCGAGACCGTCGATGGCAAGGCGCGGTTCATCTCTCAGCCGCCACTGATGATCCCGCTCGATGAGCTACTACCGCCCGAGAACGCCCAGGAGGTGGCGGCGTCGCTACACGACATGTTGCGTGAGTACCGCTCCACCTTGCCCGATGATCGCCGGATCCTGCTGGAGCAGTATGAGCTCGTCGATATCGCCCACAAAGTCGTCGGCGTCGGCAGTGTCGGCACGCGGTGCTGGGTGTTGCTGATGATCGGTCGCGACCTTAGCGACCCGCTGCTGCTCCAGGTCAAGCAGGCGCAGGAGTCGGTCCTTGAGCCCTACGTCGGCGCGAGTGAGTTCGCCAACGCGGGCGAGCGCGCGGTCGTCGGCCAAAAGCTCATGCAGGCGGTCAGCGACATCTTTCTCGGCTGGAACCGGATGGTCGGGCCCGACGGCGAATCGCGCGACTTCTACTTTCGGCAGTTGCGTGATGGCAAGGGTTCGGCGGATATCGATGGGATGACCCCGAACCTCATGAACGTCTACGCCAAGGTCTGCGGGTGGACGCTGGCACGTGCCCACGCTCGTTCCGGTGACCGGATCGCGATCGCGGCATATCTGGGAACAAGCAACGCTCTAGACAAAGCGATCGTGTCGTTCTCGGAGGACTACGCGGACCAAAACGAGCACGACCACGTGGAGCTTCTGAGAGCTATCGACGACGGTCGGGTGGACGCCCACGAGGGCGTCTAGCTGGGTGGGTTCGGCCTATACCGCGTGTTCGCGGACGTGGCATCGGCGCACGTATTTCGGGCAAAGTCGCACCCGTGCTTCCAGGCCGTTGGTCGCCTGCTGTTGATCACGGCGGCGCTCACCCTGAGCCTGTTGCAGCGGCCGTACTGGATGTACGCCGCCCTGCTGACCCCCCCCCCGGCGGTCGTGTTCTTCGGATCGGCCAGTGGGAGCACTGTCGTCGTTGGTGGGGAAAGACTTGCCTTTACCGCGCTCGGCATGGTGATCGCGCTGTTGGTCGGCCTGGTTACGAACCTGATCGTGCGGGCGACCGAACCTCGGCTCAGTGACCGCAAGACCAACGAAGCCGAAACGGTTGCCGACACCGCCCGATCCTTACCCACGCAACGATTTGCGTACTGCCCGGACGTTGCCTACAGACTGTGCCAGCGCTGCCCCGAATCTGACTAGTTGACGACCGTCTCAAGTCGCTGGTAGGAGACCTCCATACCGTCGGTCATGCCGGTAGCCAGGATCGTGTCGCGTAGCTCCTTGCTTGGGTAGGTGATCACGAGCGTTAAGAGGGTGGCGTCCGCGATTGGGGTGAGGGTGAGTTCGTTCGTCGTCCCCCCGCCCGGCATGCCGATCATGTTCTCGGTGGTGACGGCGCGGTGTGGAGGCGCCGACTCCAGCAGCTCGCCTTCGAACCCGAAACCACCCTCGCCGCTGCCGTCGGGCGCCCACTCGTAGCGGTAGGAATCGCCGACCTCGGTTGCGACTTGGCACACCGGCATCGTCCATCCATCAGGCCCGAGCATCCACTGCTTCATCAGGTCGGCGTCGTTGTGGGCGCGCCAGACCTGCTCGCCGCTGCCGTCGATCACGCGGCTGACGCGGACCTGGGTGTCGCTGAGAATCTGCGCGAACGTCGGAATATCCGCGGCGAACGTATGCAGATCCGCGAGCACCACATCCATCTGGCCCATCGCGTAGCGAGCGCCCTCAACCGCGCCCATCTCGACGATCTGTTCGAGCGCTTCAAGCGAGGTGAAATACGAGATCATCGTGGTGCGGGTGCGGGTGCCGGTGCCGGTGGCGTCGAAGGTGACGGTCATTCGCATTGCTGGCATGTCGTCGTTGGGCGATCCGTCTGCGTTAGCAAAGCCATCGAGAATCTCGAAGCTAGTCTGCGGGGTTACGGCGATCCACTCCCAGTAGCCGTCGTGGCGGTCCCCCTCCGGTCCAGTCATGGAGTACGCAGAGCGGCCTCCGACTGCGAAGTCGTGGCGGGTGAACTGCGCCGGGTACTCCGGCGGTCCCCAGAACCGCTCGATTTGGCGTGGGTCGGCGTAGGCATCCCAGACTCGCTCGGCCGACGCGGCGAAGTCCGCAATGACGGTCATGGTGAGGGCTTCTGGGTCGGTCGTGATCGAGGTGACGGGCATGGCGGGGACCTTTCTTTGGCGCATTCGATTGCGGTTGATTCCGTGCTGCGTGCTGCGTGCTGCGTGCTGCGTGCCGGGTGCTGCGTGTTCCGTGCTGGGTGCTGGGTGCTGGGTGCTGAGTGCTGGGTCTGTATCTGTGTTCGGTATGGGTTTGTTCAGGTGGTGGGTACGGGTCGGCAGTGGACTTGTTGGTGCGTGGGCATCAGTCAGGGTCTTCGGCTAGGAGGGTGTCGAGCTGATCGATCCGGGCGACCCAGATCTTCTCGTATCGACGCAGCAACTGCTGGGCGCGCCGGATCGCTGCCGGATCGCCACGAACGAACCGCTCGCGCCCTTGCGCTCGCTTGGCCACGAGCCCCGCTCCCTCCAGAACAGCGACGTGCTTTTGTACCGCCGCGAACGACATGTCATACGCGGCCGCGAGTTGAGAAACCGACGCCTCACCGGCAAGAGTTCGGCGAAGGATGTCCCGGCGCGTGGCATCGGCGAGGGCCCGGAAGATCCGGTCCACCTCGCCATCCGTCAGCTCCTCATCTACAACCATTAAGTTGTACGTTATCGGAGGCGACGCTACGTGCCAACCCCCAATACGCCGCCTTCATTTACGCCGCTTCGGTCACGACCGCGGTCAGGCAGTACGTTGATTTTCGTGAGTACCGAATCGTCCGCATCCGGCAAAGCCTTCGCCGCCGTTGTGCCCGTGGTGAATCGAACGATCGGTATCGATCTCGCCTCGCAGGCGACCAAGACCGCCGCCTGCGCGATCGATTGGAGCGACTCGTACGCCGTCATCTCGTTCGAACCCGACACCAGTGACCCCGGACTGCTCGCCCTGATCTCTGGTGCCACAAAGGTTGGTATCGACTGCCCGTTCGGTTGGCCCGTCGGCTTCGTCGAGGCGGTTAGCGCGCACGCGCGCGGTGAGCCCTGGCCTTCAAACGACCTGACTCACAACGACGAGCTTCGCAATCTACGGTTTCGCCAGACGGATCGGCAGCTTGCTGCGCAGGTGGATGGCCGCTGGCCGCTATCGGTCTCGACGGACCTGATCGGCATCGTCGCGATCCGCTACGCGCGGCTCGAATCGCGGCTGGCCGCCGCAGGTTTCGACGTCAACCGGGACGGCAGCGGACTGGTCGCCGAGACCTATCCCGCCGCCGCCCTGCGGCATTGGGGGCTCACTAGTCGGGGATACAAGGGGGCCAGTGCCGCAGGGGTCGTGTCGGACATGGTTGACGAGTTGCTCGTGCGGATGCCATGGCTGCGGTTCATCGACGACGACGCTGCCGCTCTGTGCCGCACCAGCCACGATGCCTTCGATTCGATGATCTGCGCGCTCATTGCTCGGGCGGTGCAGCACCACGAATCAACCGCACCAACAACTGCCACGGACCGGCGCCTAGCCACGATTGAGGGCTGGATCCATGTCCCAACTGGTGGTGCTTCGGATTTACTCGCCGGCTGAGTCCCCCGCCCTCAGCCGACCAGTAGTACTGCGTCACGATGACCCTCGTTGTCGTGCAACTAGTCAAATCGGCGGGCTGGATCCTTCGCTTGTTGACCCCGGTCGTCGGATCCCCCTTTGGACGTATTGGATTCCGACGATCTCCACAAGATCTCGGCAGGCGCCACGAATACTGCCCGCGCAACACCCTCGGCGCATCTCAGTCGCCAATGCCCGCCAAACCCGCAGTTCCCAGGGAACATTCCGGCTCTCTGGCACCAACGATGTTCCCAGGGAAGTCCGGGGGACCGGGTGGTTGCGTCGCGGACCGGGGGAAGGTGGGCGTGGCGCGGCGAAAGGGTGGCCTGATGGAAGGAATTTCATGCGTTGGGGGTTTCGGGAGATATGACGAGGATGGTGGGTGAGCGTTCGGGCGCAGAAGCAACGCGGCGATCTCGGCGCGGAAGGACGAAGCTTGTTGTTCCCGTGCTGGGTGTGGCGGCTCTGCTGCTCAGTGCGTGCGGAGCCGCGACCTACGGCGCAACTGAATCGAGCGAACCAGTGGCAGCGTCAGCTCCCGCAACGTCAGCTCCCGCTGCGCCCGCGTCCCCACTGCCGGGCACCGCAGGCGCGGTCGTTCCTGCGCCGCAGGTACTTCCGGCGGTCCAGGTTCGCGAGATAACCGGTGGCGCCGACGTCGATCTAGCCACCTTGACGGTTGCGGACAGGCCGACTCTCGTGTGGGCGTGGGCACCGCACTGCCCCTACTGCAACGCCGAGGCTCCGAAGGTGAATGCGTTCGCGGAGGCTAACGCCGCTGGGGTAACGGTGGTCGGGATCGGCACCCAGGATTCGTTCGGGCAGGCCGAAGACTTCGTGGCCAAACACGAGCTGACGCAACCCACGATGGTGTGGGACGAGAGCTTCGAGTCCTGGCGGGTCATGCGCATCAACTCGATGCCGACCTTCATCCTGTTGTCCGCCCAGGGCGAGATGCTGCTACGCGTCGCCGGAAGGTTCCCCGAGGAGCAACTCCAAGCCCTCATCTGACGGTCACAAGCCCTGGCGGACCAAAATGCGAACCGTGGGTTCAATCCGCGCGTTTAGAGCGCACGGATTGAACCCCACTAGTTCGGCGTTGCGGGTTAGGCGGCTGCCATTGGCAGCAGTTCGCAGCCGACGGTGCGCAGGGCGGCGGCGATCTCGGCCTCCGTTGGTGTGCTCGTGCCGGTCAGGGTCATCAGCGAGACGCCGCCGGCCTCGACTTTGAGGGTCACGCCCGTTACCCCGGGTAGGTGGGACAGCTCCTGCGTGACCGCAGAGATGGATCGGATATGGGTGAGGCCTGTAAGGCCGTGGGTCGTACTTTTCATTGTTTACTCCAGGTTGTTGTTGTTCAATTGCAGAATGCCCAGTCTCTGGACCCTTAATCCCATTTCCGGGCGAGAGCGTGCGAGCGGCCCCTCAGAGCAGGATTCTGAGCGTGGAGGAGCCCAGAATCGGTGGAAGATATGGCACAGAACACAGGGGTAGAGTTGAAGAGAAGCGTTGGGCTTTTGGGCCTTGGGTGGCGCGGGGCATGTGATGAAGGGGTCGTGAGACCGGATGAATCAGCCGGCGATACAGACGTTCGGGTTGACCAAGCGATTTGGGGACTTCGCGACCGTCGAGTCGCTGGACTTGCGCGTCGAGTCCAGCGAGGTCTTTGGGTTCCTCGGCGGAGACCTGCGGGTAGTCGACGCGCTAGCTGCCCTCAACGACGGAGTCGAGCTCGTGCCCGGCCTCGTCAATCGCCGCCTCAACCTCTGCGAGATCGATACGATCGTTACTTGTCACGACGACCTCAGACAAGCCATCCGGCACGAGGTTGATGTTGATACCGGTCACGCCGGTTAGCGGTGAGAGTTCCTGGGTCAGGCCGGACACGCAGTGCGAGCAGGTCATGCCTTTGACGAGGTAGGTGGTGGTGACCATGTGGGTTGGCTCCTCAAGTTGGCCGGGCGAGCTAGCGGTACCACCGAGGGTATTCGCCCACTCAAGTTCAGACAAGACCGCAGTGGTGTCGCTACCCGATCGGCGCTACGACAAGTCGTTTAGCGCGTCTTCGATGCCGCGGTGGAAGGTTGGGTACGCGTAGATCATCGACGTCAGCGTCGCGACGGGAACCTTCGCATGCACCGCAACGACGAGGGCGCCGAGCACTTCGCCACCGACTGGGCCGATGCTGGTTGCGCCGACGAGCGTGCCGGTCGTGGAGTCCTCGATGACCTGGATGAAGCCCTCGTTGCCTGCTTTGTGGATCCAGCCACGCGCCGTTGACGGCACGTCCGCACGCCCGACGCGGATGTCGAGGCCGGCGTCGCGGGCTTGTTCCTCGGTCATTCCGACGGAGCCAACTTCCGGATCGGTGAACGTCACGCGGGGCAGCGACGAGTAGTCGGCTGGCGCCGGGCTAACGGAGGACGCTGAGTCAGTGGCCGACTCTTCGCTGCGTGTGCTTTCGCTGCTTGTGCCGGAGTCGCTTCCGGCTACGCCACCCGCTCCGTCTGAGCTGCCGCCGACGCCACCGTCACTATCCGTGGCAAGAATCGCCGCCGTCGCGATCCCCGCTTGGTACATCGCGACGTGGGTGAACGCGCCCTTGCCGGTGATGTCGCCAACGGCCCACACCTTCTGCGCGACGTGGAGTCGATCATCCACCGGAATGAACCGGGCATCCGCTGGGACGCCGACGTGATCTAGCCCGAGGCTCGCAACATCGGTACGTCGACCGGTTGCGATGAGCAGCTTCTGGGCAGTCAGTTCCTCGCCGTTGACGGTGACAGTGAACCGTCCACCGCCATCGTCGGAGTAGGAGACAGCGTCAACCGCTGCCCCGGTCCGCACGACCATCCCTTCGCTCTCAAATACGTCAGCGATGAGCTCGCCCGCTGCGGGCTCCTCGTAGGGCAACAGACGATCGGCACCCTCGACGACGGTGACGTCGGCGCCGAATCGGCTGAATGCCTGAGCCAACTCGCTACCGATCGCACCACCCCCGACGACGATCAGACTCTCGGGAGCCTCGGTCGCGGAGATTGCCTCGCGGTTCGTCCAAAACGGGGTGTCGGAAAGTCCGGAGATAGGTGGCACGGCCGCCCTCGTCCCGGTCGCAAAGACGATGGCCCGGCGGGCGCGGAACTGCTCGCCATCGACCTCGACGATGTCGGTGTCCACCAGTCGCCCCTTACCGCGCACGAACGTCCCGCCCTGTTCCACGAACCGGTCAACGGCGACTTGATCATCCCAGTTGTCGGTTGCCTCGGCGCGAATCCGCTCGGCCACCGGCGCGAAGTCCGGATCAACGCTCGACGCCCCGGCCATCCCGGGAATCCGGCCGCCCTCGGCCAGCAGATTCGCCGCCCGGATCATCATCTTGCTCGGGACGCAGCCCCAGTACGGGCACTCGCCGCCGACGAGTTCAGCCTCAATCCCCACGACATCGAGCCCGGCCTTCGCCAAACTCCCGGCGACCGCCTCCCCGCCTGGTCCCATCCCGACTACTACTACGTCGACGGTCTTCATCCTGGCTGTCCTTTCGTCGGGGTGCTCAACGGCGGTCAAGCTCAGATCCACGCTACCCGGAATCTACGGAGCCGGCCAGGGTAGTTGCCCCGCAGCGCGGCATCGTGGTCGGATTTGGGGAATGCCGCGAATTTATTGGCGCTGGGGGTGCGCTCGTGAGTCGATTGTGCCGATGCTCTGAAGATGGCTGAGTTCGACCCTTCCGCTAGGCGGAGAATCCCGGTGATCTCCCGTAGGAGTTGGGCAGCGATTGGCGTGACCACCGTCCTGCTACTCGGGACCGGCTCAGCGGTCGCAGTGACGCGGGATGAGTCGGGCACGGCGATGCCGATGGCTGACATGCTCGTGGACCCTGCGGCGTCTGCCACGTCGTCGTCCCCGCGGATTCCGTTGTTACCACCGAGCGACCCGAATGCTGTTCTTCCCCCAGCAGCTCCGCTGGTCGACGCGGCTCAACGGGCAGCGGTCGCAGACGATCCGGCCGCGAAGCGCGCGAAGGCCCCGAAAGTGGTGGGTGCGGTCGCGCCCAGCCAGGTCCCGTCGCAGAAGCGCATCCTGGCGTTGGTGCAGCAGAACTTCCCGGCGGACGAGGTCGGTAATGCGATGGCCGTCGCGCAATGCGAGTCTGGGCAGGCGAACCTCATCGGCTCGACGAATCAGAACGGGACCACCGACTTCGGGGTCTTCCAACTCAATGATGGCGGGTCGCTGCAGACGAGCTTGCGGCTGATTCGGCATCCGTACAAGACGATCACCGACGCCCAGAACGCGGCGCTGACCGAAGACGTCAACGTGCGCGCGGCCGCTGCGTTGTGGCGGAGTCGCGGCGGCTGGGGGCCGTGGGTGTGTGCCTCGAAGATCGGGGTCGTCAAGAGCCTCTATACCAACGTGAAGGGCCCGGCTTACGGGACCTTCACCGCTGTGGGGAACCCCGGATTGACGCTTTCCTCCGCGAAGCCCATCAAGAAGCCGACGAAGAAACCCGCGAAGAAGCCGACGAAGAAGCCTGCTCAAACACCGAGCCCCGCGAAGAAGCCATCCCCTGCGCCCGCACCTGTTCCTGCGCCAAGCGCACCTCGCCCGAGCAGCACCCCATCGGCGACGCCAACCGAGGCGAGCTCAACGCAGTAGCCTCGTGGCTCTGCAGCGGAAGTGGTCAGCGGATCCGTTCTACGTGGATTCGTCCGGGATGGGAGGCACTGTCAGCGGGGGGTTCCGAAGTTCTGGGTCCAGTAGATTCCGTACCGACCGCCGGTGGCCACACCGACCCCGAGCTCGGTGAAATTCGCGTTCATCAGGTTTGCGCAGTGGCCAGGACTGTTCAGCCATCCCTGCACGACCGCCGCTGGGGTGGGTTGGCCCGCGGCGATGTTCTCACCGGCAGCCCAGTAGGTGTAGCCAGCCGCCGTCATCCGGTCGAAGGGGGATTGCCCCTGGCGATTCGTATGGTCGAAGTAGTTGTTGTCGGCCATGTCTTGGCTGTGCGCCTGCGCCGCGGACCGGAGTAGCGAGTTGGCTGTGAGCGGATTGGCGCGTGGGTACGTGGTGCTCCCGCAAACCTGGCTCGTGCTGCGCGCCTGGTTGGTCCGCGCGAGGACCTCCGCGGCCCGTGCGTTACCCACTGCATTCGTGCCACCCGGTTGATTGGTGTAGGTCACGGCCACCTTCGCGCGCTTGCCGCTCTTGACCACGAGCTTCTTCTTGGTCGACGACGCGACGCTTTGGCACGACCCATTCGCTACTCGCGCGGGGAACTTGACTTTGTATCGCCCGGCACGCAGCTTCACTTTGAGCCGGTTGGCTGAGCTACCAGCGCTCAGCGTCGCGCGCTTCTTCGTTCCCTTGGCCGCGCCTTTGACGCCCTTGAACGTGACCTTCAGAGAACTGCCGCAGGTGTTGCCCTTGAACTTAACCACTGCTTTGCCCGAGCTGGCGCGCACGGAGGGAGCATCGGATGTTGCGCTCGGGGTTGCGGCTTGTGTAGCCGACGGGACGCTCGCCAGCAGCCCCAGACTCAGGGCGACCGGCACGACGGACCCAAGTGCTATTACCCGCTATCTAGAGCCGATCGCTGCCAACGTGATCACTTCCCGCGTGAAGCTAGTAACACTGCGTAGATATGTGGCTACTCTAAGCTAGATTCGTCGCCTTCGACAGGGCCAGGGGGGGGGATTTGCCCGCATGGTCTCGCTTGCGCGTGACCTAGGTCTTGCTCGTACAACAACGCCCAACCCCAACAACAGAAAAACCCGCGAACCCTGCGGCTTTACGAGTTTTCGATGCCCTGGGACATACCGAGATCAAAAAGTGCGCGAGGGGGGATTTGAACCCCCACACCCTTTCGGGCACTGGCACCTGAAGCCAGCGCGTCTGCCATTCCGCCACTCGCGCGAGTGCGGGCCAAGGTTAGCAGCGCCGCGCGATAGGCGCTGCGGCCAGGAGGGGCGCCGGTGAAAACGTGCCAGATCGAGCGCCAGCGTGGGGTGGCTGCGAACGTGGAGCGCGGAAGTAGACGTGGACGGGGAGGCGCGAGCCTGGATGCGGCGGGGCTGCGATGCAGACGTGGACGGGGCGGACGCGAGTGCGGGGCGTGGATGCGGCGGGGCTGCGATGCAGACGTGGATGGGGCGGACGCGAGTGCGGGGCGTGGATGCGGCGGGGCTGCGATGCAGACGTGGACGGGGCGGACGCGAGTGCGGGGACGACTGTTGCGTGGGACGCGGATCCAGACGCGGAGGGGGGCGACCAGGAGCGTGGGGCGCGGCTGTGGCTGCCGAAGCCTCTCAGCGGCAGGTTGTCAGAGAGCGGCGTTCTCTTCCAAGACCGCGGTCTGGAGATCCACTCGCAGCGGGTCGATCCGCAGCAGCCCGGGCGGCGCGGCGAGCATGTCCGGAATCGCGGCCACCAGTTCCATGAACGGATCACTGAGGCGATGCGCTTCCAATGCCGCCTCGTCGGTAAACCACTCATACAGCCACACGATGTCCTCGTCCTCGGGGTCGAGAGCGATCACGAAGGCTTCGGTGTTGGGCTCGTCGGCGATCTGGTCGGCATACGTGTGCAGCGCGTCGAGCAAACCTGTGCGCCCCCCCCGGATGCGCCGCGAGACGCACAAACAACCCGACCCGGCCAGGCAGGAGAGCGCTCGTCATCGGTTCAGCGGGGCTGCGATCGGGCGACATGACTCCATCTTCCCTGTTTTGCCCCGAAATAGACACCCGCACCCCTCTCCCGTGCCGGATTCCCCGCCCCACTCGCCCACCTGCCCCCAGCACACCCCCACGCCGACCCCTCAACCCCGACCCCTCAACCCCGACCCCTCAACCCCGACCCCCACGCCAGTCCCCCCCACCCCCCGATCCGCCGTCGATCCGCCGAACGCGTACTTCCGTGGGAACATCGCTGTTGCTCTAGCGCCGCGATGTTCCCACGGAAGCCGCGGAACGGGTCTAGCCGCCGGAAGAGGGGCTTGCTTGGGGTGGGGTTGAGGAGCTAGGTGTTGAACAGGCGGCACTTGGGGCCGCAGGGTGTGGGTGAGTCTGTCCATCCGCGTTGCCAGAGGACAGCGGCGATCTGCGCAGCGGATTCGCACGGCCACTCATGGACAGCGCTCCATCCGAATCGCATGCAGACGCCGCCTTTGGCCGCGATCTCGTTATCGCGATGGTGATCCCGGCGCCTGCCGGAGTAGCCGCTGTGGCCGATTTGGCCGTCGAATTCCAACACCACACCCCATTCCTCGAGCACGCGGTCGTACCGGACGTTTGCCCCGCGGATGTGGTCGCGTACCTGCCCGCGGCCCTCCGGCAAACCATGTGCCCGCAGGACATCGGTCACCGCATCCAGTTCCAACACCGATTCGGCGCCGCCCTCGACCTCGTCGAGGACGGCAGTTATTACGTTGCGATTGCCCAGCTTGGCGTAGGCCTCTAGCGCGCGTCGAATCTTCTCCGGTGACGCCAGGTGGGTTCGGCATGCTTGCGTCACGACGTCGGCGATCGCGTGATGTTCCACCAGGGTGTCGCAGACGTCGATGACCGCGAAGGGTAACGCCACAGTGGGCGGCAGGCCGGCTTTTTGCCGTGTGGGGCGATCGAATCCGCGGCGCTGGGTCACGAGCGTGTCGCTGCACCCCGCCAGCGGCTTCTTTCGCTGCGAGTGGGGAATCTCGATGGTGACCGGTAACGCTGGCTTCTCGATTCCCCATACCTGTAGGGCCGCCGCGCCCGCGATCGCCGATCGCGGTCCGCCGGAGAGGTGAGCGGCCCACCACCAAGACGGCATGGTCGGTTCGCCGTTGTTCGTGAGGTACACACCTGGGAATAGCCGCTGCCAACGCTTCGCCTTCACCTGCGAACGAACCATTTCGTCGCTCCAGCCCAGGAATAGGAGTTGGCTGCGACTGATTACTCCGGCTTGTTGTCCGGCGTTGTCCAGGGCTTGCTGGTGGGCGTTGACACTGCTGCGGTTGGCGTTGGGCATTGCCCCACCATGCGCCGGTCTTGTACAACGCCGCTGGGAACTCCCTGTTCGTTGTGGAGACGCGGAGTGAACCGGCGAATGTGTGGATATTGGGGAACATTGGCGGTGCCATAGCCCGCGGATGTTCCCAAGGAAAAGCGCCAGTAGCGCCAGCAGCGGAGGAAGCGGAGGTAGCGCCAGCAGCGGAGGTAGCGGAGAGGAGGGGAGGAGGGGGGAAGAAGGTAATGGGTGCGGGGTGGGCGGAATGGTGGTGGGGGTTGTGGGTGGGGTTAGCGTTTGAGGCGGACGCGGTGGCCGGTGGAGGTAGTGGGCCAGTTGCCCTCGGCGGCGTCGGCGGCGACCTCGAAGCGCACCTTGCCGCGCATGCGCGGCACCGGGACGACGGCTTTGGCGTCGCCGGTGGGGACGACGCGGGTGACCTGTCGCTTGGCGCCCGATGTGAACGTCACGGTGATTCCGCCGCCGGGGATGCCGAACTCGGGCGGGCTCAGCGTGGCCACTTTGAGCTTGCTGCGCTTCTTGACCTTCATCTTCTTCGGGCACCAGACGCGCAGTTGCACGGGCCGCAGGCCGGTGACGGTTCGCGACGTCACACCGTTGCTCGTGGAGAAGATGGTCGCGGTGTAGGACCGAACGTCGGACAGCGCCGCGATCGAGAGTTGTACCTCGCGCCCGCCCTTACCAGTCCAGACGTGCTGGCCGTCGGCGTCGGACCCGGCGCCGGGTGCTCCGCCGCCGCCACCGCGCGAGGACAGCCGGACGCGAACGTCCGCGCCGGCTGGGGTGGTGAACGCCAGGATTGCGCGCCCGCGCGCTCCGCCGATGAGCCGGGCGTCGGTCGACATCCCGCCTGCCGTTGGCGCGCCCAGTGCAGCGAGAGCGGCGACTGCGTCGACCGCGCCGCTGCCGAAGAGTTTGTCCGTTCCCGTCGCACCCAGGTCGCGGGCAGTCGATCGCAAGACCGAACTGACGCCGACCGCGCGAGCCTTCCCCGATCCGGCGCGCCCGCTGGCGTTCCACTGTGACATCGCGACCGCGGCCACTCCGGCGGTGATCGGTGAGGCCATCGATGTTCCTGATTGCCACCCATACGAACCCTTGCCAACAGGAGCCGTCGACAGCACGCGAACACCCGGCGCGGCCACATCGACGAACTTTCCGCGTTGACTGAAGCTCGGATGCGCACCGCTTCGGTGGACCGCGCCGACGCCGAGTACTGGGTCCTTTTTGACCTGGGCGTCGCGTTTGGCGTCCTTGTACGCGGCGGGGTAGACCTTGCGCTTGCTGCCCTCGTTACCGACTGCGGCGACCACGAGCACACCGCGTTTGAACGCCCACTTGATGACCTTCGCTTCGGCGCGATCGGCGTCGGTGCTGCCCAGTGACATGTTGATGATGTCGGCGCCGTTATTGACGGCCCAGACGATTCCGGCGGCGATGTCGGCGGTGCTTCCGAAGCCTGAGTTGTCCATCGCGCGGACCGGTAGTACGCGCGCGTCGGGGGCGCTTCCGGCGACCTGGCCGTGACCGACGATGGCTCCGGCGACGTGGGTCCCGTGCCCGTTTGGATCGGTGGTGCCGCCAGCGCGGCGGCGGATCGCGTCGTACCCGGGCAGGACGCGACCGGCCAAATCGGGGTGGGCGGCATCGACGCCGGTGTCGATCACGGCGATGGTGATACCCGCGCCCGTCGATGCCCGCCAGGCGTCTTCGGCGCGTACGTGGTTGAGCTGCCACTGCAGGTCGCGCGCGGAGCCGTCGGCGTGGGGGGCGCCGAGGATCGAGCGGGTTTTAGCCGGCGACGCGGTGGTCTTCGGTGCGGCGTTGAGTTTGCGGGCTGTCCGTGCCGGATTCGTGGCGGAGACTTCGGTGACGGTGAGGTTGCCGTCTGGCGTCTGCTTGACGACGGTGAGGGAGTCGCTCGGGTCCGGGGCGATCGAGGCGAGCGTTGTGGCGGGGACGGACGCCTCGGCTTGTAGATCGTCGGATGATTGCGCGGACCGAAGTGCAGCGACGGGATTGAGCTCCTCGACTTGCAGCGGGGGCTTGTCGCGATCTGCCTGCGCCGATGAGCCCGCGCCTGCGGAGTTCTCGCCTGTACCTGCAGAACCCGCGCCCGCGAAGCTTGCGCCTGCAGAACCCGCACCCACAGAACCGCTCGCCGCCGCCGCGCCTGCCGCCGCACCAGCGCCCGGCACCACCGCAGAGGCAGCGCCCACCGGAACAAGACCACCAACCAACAGAGTGCCCGCGCAGACAGAGGCTGTGACGATCCGACGTGGATCCACACTGCCTCCGTCCTGGACACCCGCGGTGGGCAGGAAAGTTTGGCCCCCGTTGTCTTGCAGCTTAGGAGTACCAGATCCGAGATCGGCGGCGCACAACTATCGGGTGACTTCACCGATCCTTGGACATTACTTGGCTGTTGATCGGTCCGCGGCTGATCACAGCTGCCGGCCCCAAGGTGGACAAGCCGGCCGCCGACGTGTGGGATAGGGATCAACACACCGCACCCAACCGAGCTGAGGATCCAATGCCAGAGATACCTGAAGTGCAAGCGCTGACCGAGGCGCTCGCGGGACGGACGCTCGGCTACCGAATCTTGCGGGTCGGACTGGCTGATCTGTCGGCGTTGAAGACGGTCGATCCGCCATTGGTCGGCCTGCGCGGGGCGGTCGTCGAGGACATCGCGAGGCGTGGGAAGTTCATCGTCTGGTCGCTGATCAGCACCGATGGTGAGCGGATCTTCCTCGTGATCCACCTGTCGCGGGCGGGCTGGATCCGCTGGGTCGCCGAGCCGTCGGCAACTCCGCCGAAGCCGGGTAAGGGCCCGCTGGCGTTGCGGCTGACCTTCGGCGGCGTCCAAGAACTAGCGATGGGCGGCATCGATATTACGGAGGCTGGGACGCAAAAGCGGCTCTCGATCTACGTCGTGCGCCACCTCGACGATGTCCCCGGAATTCACCGCCTCGGCCCCGACCCACTCGATGCCGCGTTCACCCACGGCGAGCTCGCGCTGATCCTCGACAATGCCGCCGGAAAGCAGATCAAGGGCGTCCTGCGAGACCAATCGGTGATTGCCGGAATCGGCAATGCCTACAGCGATGAGATCCTGCACGCCGCCAAACTCTCGCCCTACGCGGCGGCCGGCAAGCTCACCGAGGAGCAGCGCGACGCACTATTCACCGCGATCCAATCGACGCTGTTCGCCGCAATCGCCCGAGCCGCCGGGTCCGCGCCGGAGACGCTAAAGGCGGAGAAGAAGGCGGCGATGGCAGTCCACGGCCGCACCGGCGAGGCGTGCCCGGTGTGCGGCGACACGGTGCGCGAGGTGTCGTTCGCGAGTTCGTCCCTGCAGTACTGCCCGACGTGTCAGACCGGCGGGAAGGTGCTGGCCGATCGACGGATGAGCCGCCTGCTGAAGTAGGTGGCAGTCGCGTCGAGTCGCAGCTGGACGCCGACAGGTTTGTTGGCACGTTTGTCGGCAATCGAGTGACATGGCGATGAGCATGGTTGCGACGGGTCGATAATCACTTCGGGTGCCGAGGTTAGGAGATGTGATGAGGTCCATGCGCGTCGCCCTGAGCCTGCTCGCAACGGCCGCTCTCGTTGCCGCGGCTGCCAACGGGACATCGGCCGCGACGGGAGGCGACCCCGCGACCCCACCGGCTGCGCAACCCGTAGAAGTGAGGGCTGCGGCGGGGGATTACGTAGCGATCCAGCCAACGCTCGCGAAACGTGCCGTGAAGATTCCTGCGGGCGGATCTCGAACGGTCTCGTTCGCCGGAGTTCGAACCCTCCCGCAACGAGCGTCGATCGCGAGAATTCGGGCGGCGGTCACGGCTCGATCCGCGCGTGCCGGACGGATCGTTATTCGGCCCGCATCCGCCAACAGACCCGCCACCGTTGTCCACCCAGCCAGGAAGGCGACGACCGTCACCCTCCGGCCGGGGAGCTCGTTGAGCTGGTTTGTTCGGAACAAGGGCCCACGCGAAGCAAAGGTCACGGTCGTCGTGCTCGGCTACATCCAAGCCAGCACCTCGCCCAACCCGCCGCCCGCTCCAAACCCGACGAACCCGCCCCCCGCACCGCCCGCGCCAACCCCGGTACCCCCCGCGCCAACCCCGGTACCACCCCGCGACATCGACACCTCACCAACTCCGGTCAGCCAAAACGGTCGCTACGACGTCGGCTCACCGACGCTGACGAATCTGTGGGTTGACCCGGTCAGCGGCTCCGATTCCCAAAGCGGCGCCACCCGCCAAACCGCGCTACGAACGATCACCGCCGCGTGGCAACGAATCCCGGCGAATACGACGCTGTCCACCGGCTACCGGATCCAGCTCGTCGCCGGGACGTACGCGACCGGTGACATGCCGCACTACTGGGAGAACCGCCGAGGCACCTACACCCATCCCGTGATCCTGAATGCCGCCGACGGCGCCCACTCCGCGACGCTTCGCGGCGACATCAACATGTACAACACCGCGTACTTCTACCTGACCGGCGTCGACATTAAGCGCGACGGCGACGCGTTCCATTGCGAGCAGTGCAGCTACACCCTGATCCGCGATTCCGCGCTCAACGGTGACGTGACCCCAAGCGGGGACAAAGCCCACGAGACGATCAAGATAAACCAGTCAGACCACGTGTTCATCGAGGATTCGCAGATCTCCGGGGCCGACGACAATGCGATCGACTTCGTTGCTGTTCAGTACGGTCACCTACTCGGCAACAAGGTGTCCGCCGCCAACGATTGGTGCGGCTACGCCAAGGGTGGCAGTGCCTACCTGACGGTCGAGGGTAACGAGTTCTTCGACTGTGGGACGGGCGGTTTCACGGCCGGCCAGGGAACCGGCATCGAGTTCATGACCGCGCCGTGGATTCACTACGAGGCGTTGGGAATCCGGATCGTCAACAACCTCATCCACGACACCGATGGCGCGGGTCTTGGCGTGAACGGCGGCTACAACATCCTGCTTGCGTACAACACGATGTACCGGGTCGGCCAGCGCAGTCACGTCGCGGAGTTTGTCTTCGGCTTACACAGTTGCGACGGGGCACCGAGCAACACTGCCGACTGCGCAACCCGCACCAACGCGGGCGGCTGGGGCACGACCGGGACGAGCGAGGCGTGGATCCCCAACCGCCACGTGTACTTCTACAACAACGTGATCTACAACCCGTCTGGTTACCAGTCGCAGTGGCAGCACCTTGCCGTCTATGGCGCCCGCAACCAGCCCGGCGCGGCAACTGCCCCCGATCCGGCGCGCACCGATGACGATCTGCGCATCGCAGGTAACGTCATTTGGAACGGTGGGCAGGACATGGCGTTAGGAATCGATGGCGACTCCGGATGTCGGTCGAATAACCCGACGTGTACCGCGTCGAAGGTCACCAATGAGAACTGGATCAACGCGCATCTGCCCGAGTTCGCCGATCCGGCAGGGTTGGACTTCACACCTGATCCCAGCGGTTGGCTCGCGAATCAAGACGCGGTTGCCATCCCGGCGTTCGACTGGTCGGATCGTCCCGCCGTGGCGATTCCCGTCGGCACCACCGACAACTCCGTCCCGACCGACCGCGCCGGAGACGCCCGCAGCGGCTGGGGTCGCCCGGGGGCGTACTGACCGCGCACCGTGACCGCGCCCGTGACTGCGCACCGTGACTGCGCACCGTGATCGCGCACCGTGACCGCGCCCGTGACTGCGCACCGTGACCGCGCTCGTGACCGCGCACGGCGGACGTCTCGTGGCGGATCTTGGCAGAAGCTTGCTATCGGAGGCCGCTAGCTACTCGACAGGTCGTCCCCGAGGCTGATCAGGTGCTGGATCTCGCTGGTCTTGAAGCCCAGGGCCATCGGCCGCGTGGTGTTCGCGAGCACCGCGACGTCGTAGAGCTCGTTGACGATTCCGCTGATCCGTAGCCACTCGACGACGTTGCCAGTCGACAGGTCGATGATCTGCAGTCCGCATCGTGGCGCTGCTGAGCGCGACGCCAGCGCCTCTTCTAACGCCAGCCCCTGATACGTCCCATCCTCGCGCGGCCCCGACAACCCGACGATCGCGAAGTTCCCAACGAACGTCAGTCCGCGCAGGTATCCAGGGCAAAACACCAACGGAACGAACTCACTTGAGCCGGAATCGACATCGATGAACCCGAACTCCCCGGTGCCCGAGTTGTGCAGCCACAGGCGCTCGTTGTGCCAGCGCGGTGAGTGCGGCATCGAAAGCCCGGTCGCGATGATCTCGTTGGATTCGATGTCGATGACGATGCCGCCGTCGTGGCGATGATCGCGCCACCCGTCACCGACGTCGGACTGCGACACCGCCGTCACGTAACGGGGCTTACCGTCGCGCATCGCTAGCCCATTGAGGTGGCAGCGATCCTCCGGCGCAACCTTCGAGATGAACGACGGCTTCCACAGTGGCTTGACGCTGTAGGTATCGCTCACCGTCGCCAGACACGACAACGCGGTCGAGATGAAGACGGGCTGACCGTCACCGTCGACCGCCACATCGTGGATGTCTAGGTCGCCGGTCGTGTAGCTGACGCGGGGGACGTAGAGCTTGTCGTACCCGTCGTGCGCCTGCCCGGGTACCAGCGCGTTCTCAAAGCGCCACAGTTGGTACAGGCTGCTCATCCAGATCGTGTCGTCAGCGACACACATTCCCATCGCGCGGGCAAAGGTGCGCTCAAAGATCGACAGGCGCCCCTCAGGATTGGTTCCAATCATGAACAGCTTGCCCGCCTGGTACGTCGTGAACGCTAACCCAACATTGCGTTCGCGCAGCCATTGCGGGAGCGTGCGTGAGCCGGTCACTTCGAGCTCGATGTCGTTTGCCACCACCGCAATCTAGCGCTGAGCCAGACGGCATGAGGGGCAGACCCGCAAGAACCTGCGAACTCATTCGCGGCACCTGGTGCGCTCGCCTCTCTGAGCGTTGCGCCTACAGGATGGGCGAATCGGTCGGCCGGCCATCCGATTTGCCCATCGTGTGCACTTTTCGGCCAGAAAGGCCCAGCGCACGGTGAAGCTAGGCGGGTGGGGTGTCGCGCGGGAGCGGTGGGGGCTGGGAAACCGGCACCGCCGCGGGCTCCGGCGTCGGCGCTGAAGCAGGCGCGGCAGCAGACGCCGAAGCAGGCGTGGAAGCGTCGTCGGGGACCCGGTAGGCGATCCGCGCCATCCAGGTCCGGGTCGCCTCGTCGGTCTCCCGCAGATCCGGGCGCGCTAGCCCAGTGTCCAGCGCAGGCACCGTCACGTGCGTGATCTTCGGGTGGAAGGGGCGTTCCCCCGACTCGGTATCGCTGACCAGGTCCTCGTGCAGCTTCTCACCGGCGCGCAGCCCGGTGTAGACGATCTTCACGCGCTGCCCGGAGTGGCGGATCAGGCGCTGGGCAACGTCGGTGATGCGTACCGGCTCCCCCATATCCAGGATCAGCACCTCACC
>Ga0105055_10002979_pt1 | contig 25998 bp, 20 predicted proteins | sample BON03_FD_78090 | JGI IMG/M metagenome (GOLD analysis project Ga0105055, IMG submission 78090) | Freshwater microbial communities from Lake Bonney liftoff mats and glacier meltwater in Antarctica - BON-03 | ecosystem: Environmental > Aquatic > Freshwater > Ice > Glacier meltwater | place: Lake...
AGCGCACCGAACGGGGGGAAACCGAGCATCTCGCGCCGTTCTCGTTCGACTCTGGTCACTTCGTCAGGGTGACCTGCGGCCGCTGCTTGCAGCACGACATGGTCGGGCATAAAGGTCTGGATCAGCACCTCGGGCGCCAACCGACCGGCTCGGATAATGAGCGACAGCGCCTGCTCGGCGGCCCGGAACCTTGGTGCGAGCATCTCGGAGGCGAATTCGAGGAAGGCGACGACATCGGCAGACGGCACGCGGTAGAGCGCCGCTTCGGTGCCGACGTAGACCCCGGCTGCGGGTGGGCGTTCGGTGTCGGCCCCAGTGATCTCGACGACCTGCCGGGCTGCCGCGCCTTCGAGTTCTTCGCGCAACCTGCTGACGCCAGGGCGGAGGTTTGCGAAGTTCGAAGCCCCGCAGGCCTGACACACAGCTGGCCGGTCAGTGCCGCAACGGGTACACGACAGCACGTTGTCAGACGTCAGCCCGACCGCTGCGTCGCAGATCTCACAGCGGATCAGCACCTCGCACGACCTGCATGCCAAGACACGGGCTCGGCCGGTGATGTTACTGATACAGACCACCGTGAGACCGGGGTTGCGTATCCGGTCGATCAACGTCGAGGTGACGAGCGACTTCTTCCACGGCTCCTCGTTCGTTCGATCGACGATGGTGATCTTCGGCCACGCCGCCCGCTCGCGCGTGAACGGCGGGTGGACAACACCCGACTCCCCGGCCGCCGTCACGACTGCGGTGAGCGATGGCGCTGGCGAGATCAGTACATGCGGAATGCCGCTTCGGCGGCATCGTTCGACCAGGACGTCGCGCGCATGCCAGGTCGGCGCTCGTTCTTCCTGCAAGGCTTCGTCGTGCTCGTCGATGACGACAGCCGATGCCATGTCCGGGCAGGGCGCCCATGCAGCAGATCGCGGGCCAATCACCACGTCGACCCCACCCCTCGCTGCCGCCCAGTCATCAGGCATCAGTGCCACAGACACGCCCAATCGTCGGAGGCGCGTCGCCAAGGTCCGTGCATCGCTGATTGTCGGTGTCACGACGAGCGTCGGACCGTGGGCTATGACCGAGCGAAGGGCGGGGAGGACATCGCTCAGCGGCGGCAGCCGCAGCACTCCCCCGCCGGCGGCCAGCAGCTCGGTCGTCGCTGGCGACGACGGTACGAGAACCGGGGTCGTGCGTCGGTCAGGTGGCAAGGCCGTGATCGCCCGGGACGGGGACGCCGCAACGAGAAACGGCCGAGACCGTCGGGCTGCCCAGCGGATCGACGCCCACTCGGCGAGTTCGAACAACTCGACGTCGGGACCGTGCCCTGTGACCTTCGCGATCCGTTTCAACGATGTTCGATCGACCGCAGCATCGTCGACATCGACGATGTCGCTGATCCAACCGCCGATCCGTCGACCATGCAGTTCGACTCGGACAATGGTCCCGATCCGAACCGGGCCGAAGTGCGCCGGGACCTGCAGGTCGTCAGGAATGAGATAGTCGAAACTCTTGTCCAGCCCGGTGACGTTGGGCAAGACGCGAGCGACGCGGCCGGTCACACTGTGCCTGGCACAGTGTGACCGGTCATCACAATCAGGCGCCGACAGCAGCCTTGAACTCGTCGAGACGACCGAGTTGCTCCCACGGAAACTGCTCGCGGCCGAAGTGGCCGTACGCCGCCGAGTCCTTGTAGATCGGACGCAAGAGGTCGAGATCGCGGACAATCGCACCCGGACGCAGGTCGAAAATTGCCCGAACGGCGGCTTCAATCTTGGCTGGGTCTTCTTTGGCCGTGCCGAAGGTCTCGACGAGGATGCTCATGGGCTGCGCCATACCAATGGCATAGGCAAGCTGGATTTCGCAGCGATCGGCGGCGCCAGAGGCGACGACGTGCTTGGCAACCCAGCGGCCTGCGTAGGCACCCGAACGGTCAACCTTGGACGGATCCTTGCCGGAGAAGGCACCGCCACCGTCACGACCCATGCCGCCGTAGGTGTCGACAATGATCTTGCGGCCGGTGAGACCACAGTCGCCCTGCGGGCCACCGATCACGAAGTTGCCGGTCGGGTTGATGAACACGGCGTAGTCATCATCAGCGAACTGCTCAGGGATGACTGGCCGGATGACCTGGTCGATGAGGTCCGGACGGATCACCGTGTCACGGTCGATGCCGGCCTGGTGCTGCGTCGAAATGAGCACAGCCTTGAGCGCTACCGGAACTCCGTCTTCGTAATCGAATGTGACCTGAGTCTTGCCGTCAGGCCGCAGGTAGGGCACCTGACCGCTCTTGCGGACTTCGGCCAGACGCTCTGCCAGGCGATGCGCGGTGTTGATCGGCAATGGCATCAGTACGTCGGTTTCGTTGCAGGCGTACCCAAACATCATGCCCTGGTCGCCTGCGCCCTGCAGGTTGAGCTCGTCTTCGCCGGCTGAACCGCCACGAAATTCTTCGCTCGCGTTGACGCCTTGGGCAATATCTGGGCTCTGCTCGTCGAGGGTCACCATGACCCCACATGTGTGACCGTCGAACCCCTTCTGAGCGTCGTCGTAGCCAATGCCATTGATCGTGTCGCGTGCAATGCGCTGGATGTCGACGTACGCCGTGGTCGTAATCTCGCCAGCAACGACGCAGAGACCGGTGGTGACCATGGTTTCGCAAGCAACGCGTGCGTGGGGGTCCTCGGTGAGGATTGCATCGAGCACAGCGTCGGAGATCTGGTCAGCAATCTTGTCGGGATGGCCCTCGGTGACTGATTCAGAGGTGAAGGTGTAGTTGGCCATGTTGTTGGTCCGCTTTGTCCTGTCAGAAGTGTGGGAAAAGAATGGGATCGTTGATGGTGTCAGCGAGCATCGCGAAGAGCGATGATTGCGTCGATCACCACCCGGGCGATATCTCGCTTGGAAGCAAGGTCGATCTCGACAGGCTCCGCGTCAGGCCGCATCAGCGTAACCGCGTTTGTGTCATGAGCGAAGCCAACCCCGGGCGCACTGACATCGTTCGCAACGATCAGATCGAGATGCTTCTTGTCGAGCTTCGACTGGGCGTTGGCGACAAGGTCATCGGTCTCGGCCGCGAAACCGACCAGCACTTGGCCGACACGCTTGTTCGAACCAAGGCCAGCCAGGATGTCGGGCGTCGGTTCCAGAATGATCTTGGGGGCGCCATCGCGTTTCTTGAGTTTGCCCTCAGCAACCTGGGCTGGCCGGAAGTCAGCAACCGCGGCTGCCATCACGACCACGTCGTGCGTCGCAGCGGCCTGCTCCATGGCGGCTTGCATCTGTGCAGCGGTTTCGACCGGAACGATGCGGCAGCCCTGCGGCGTTGGCAAAGAAACGGTGGTCACCAGCGTGACCGAAGCCCCCCGGGCTGCAGCTTCGGCAGCCACGGCGTAGCCCTGCTTGCCGGAACTGCGATTAGCGATGACCCTGACCGCATCGATGGGTTCGCGTGTGCCGCCAGCTGAGACCACGACGCTGACACCAGCCAGATCGGCGGGGCCGAGCACACGTTCGGCGGCGGCAACGATCGATTCGGGCGAGGCCAGTCGGCCAGCACCTTCGTCGCCACCTGCAAGGCGCCCAGATTCGGGCTCGACAATGTGCACGCCTCGCGAGCGAAGCACCGCGATGTTGTCGACGACGCTGGGGTGCTCCCACATCTCCGTGTGCATGGCAGGGCAGACGATGACCGGGGCACGGGTCGCAATCAGTGTGTTCTGCAGTAGATCGTGGCTGTAGCCCATCCGATACGCAGAAATCGACTTGGCGGTAGCCGGAGCAACGATGATCAGATCGGCGCCCTGGCCGACGAACGTGTGAGGAATCGGCGATGTCGCGTTGTGCCACAACTCGGTCTGCACCGGCTCAGAGGCGAGCGCGCTCAGGGTGGTCGTGCCGACGAAGTGGTGTGCCGCCTCAGTCATGATCGGCACCACGTGGGCGCCCGCGTCAACGAGACGGCGTGACACTTCAATGGCCTTGTAGGCAGCAATGCCGCCCGTAACTCCGAGGACGATGCGCTTGCCAGCGAGGGGCGACGCACTCATCGGAACGTTGGAGCGGTGCTCAGCCCTCGGCGTCGACTGCTGCGTCAACAGCGGTCTGCGCTTCGGCGTCGGGGTCTTCTTCCGCCACGACTTCTTCGACCGGCACAGGAGCTGCGGTCCAGACGATCTTGTCAGCAGCGATTTCTTCGAATGCCATCGAGAGTGGCTTATGCGCTGTCGACGACACCTGCGGAGGGATCATGTGGCCGAGGCCATCACCCAGCTGGTTGAAGTACGAGTTGATGTTGCGCGCTCGGCGAGCTGCGAGCGTGACGAGGGTGAACTTTGAATCGACCTTGTCGAGGAGCGTCTCGATAGGAGGATCAATCATCGTGTCGTGATCAAGCGCCATAAGACTGACCATGCTACCGGACATCGCACCTCAGGCGGCGCCACGCGTGTGCCAGCCGCTCGCAGGACCTGCGGTGCGCAACGCAAGGCCATGCTGCCGCTCAGCGGGCTGCGTCGATAATCGCCAGCATCTCAGCAATCGTGTCTTCGAGGTCGTCGTTGACCACAACGTGGTCGGCCAACTCGCGCCCAATTGGCTCTTCCTGTTCGGCCTTCTTCAGGCGTGCGAGGACCTTGTGGTCAACGTCACCGCGGCCGCGGAGCCGTCGCTCTTGTTCTTCGCGGCTCGGAGGCAGCACAAAGATGAGCATGACGTCCGGGTGGATCCGTTTGACCTGTTGGGCACCGTCCACCTCGATTTCAAGGACGATGTCGCGACCGTTGACGTCGGGAGCAGACTCATCGGGCACCGGCGTTCCGTAGTAATTCCCGAGGAACTCGGTCCATTCGAGGAAACCACCAGCGCCGATATGCGCTTCGAACTCAGTAGGTGTGACGAACACGTAAGCGTCGTCGGCTTCACCCGGGCGTTGGTCCCGGGTGGTCCAGGAACGGCTCAGCCACAGCCCGTTATCACGTTTGACCGCCGCATCGACGATCGTGCCTTTGCCGACCCCACCGGGGCCACTGACGACGACGATCATGCGGAAAGAAGCCTCACGAAGTGCGTCAGCCGAGATGGCTGAGCAGGGAGGCACGCTGCTGCGCACCGAGCCCTTGCACACGACGATTGTCGGCGATACCAATTTCTTCCATCAGCCGACGGGCTTTGACCTTGCCGACCCCGGGGAGCGATTCGAGCATCGAAACGACCTTAAGTTTGCCGACGTTTATATCGTCGGAATCAAGTGCCTCAACGAGCGACATCGACCCCATTTTCAGGCGGGCTTTGATCTCAGCGCGAGCGGCGCGAGCCTGGCCCGCTTTGACGAGAGCTGCGGCCCGCTGCTCTGGTGTCAATAGTGGAGGTGTAGCCATGAACTTACACTAACGCGGACAGATCGCTGATGCGTCGGATCTTGCGTTTTGTGGCCCATTCCACAAGCTCACGCTGGACGTTTGCAGCTGCCCGAGGATCCGCAAACGTTGCAGTTCCGACCTGAACGGCGCTCGCTCCCGCCAGAAACATCTCCACGGCGTCCCAACCAGAAGCGACTCCCCCGACGCCGATAATCGCCAGATCGGGAAGCGCTGCGTGCACGTCGTGGACAGCGCGAACCGCGACGGGGTGCATGGCACGGCCCGAGTAACCGCCACCGCCCGCTCCCAGCGTCGTTGCCAGCGTGTCCGGGTCATAGGCCAAGCCGAGCAGTGTGTTCACACACGTCACCGCCTCGGCACCTGCTTCGTGGACGGCGTGTGCGACATCAACGATCCTGTCGGTGTTCGCGCTGAGCTTCGCCCAGCGCGGTCGACCACACGCCGCTGTGGCTGCGATCACGTTCCTCGACAGTTCGATGTCGTGCGCGAAGATCGACCCGCGCCCTTCGAGATTGGGGCACGACAGATTGACTTCGACGGCGACCACCTCTGGCGGGGCATCGGCAAGCATTTCTGCAGCCAACTGGTAGTCCTCCAGCGACCGTCCCCAGATGCTGCAGATCACGGTGGCGCCAGTGTCGATCAACGGCGGGAGCACCTTGTCGAGCCAGTATTCGATGCCTGGGCCTTGGAGCCCGACAGCATTCAACATCCCCTGTGGGGTCGGGTGGACGCGTGGCGCCGGATTTCCAGCCCACTCGTACGGCGCAAGCGACTTGGTGACGATCGCGCCGAGAGCCGACAGGTCGACGAACGGCGCCATCTCGGTGCCGTAGCCCGCAGTGCCCGATGCCATCATCACCGGCGCGTCAAGCGTGAGCGACCCGATCTGAACACTGGTGTCAATCTTCACTCGGCTCTCACTCAACGGTGGTTCCTGTGGCGTGGTACTCCTGCAAGGACTTGACGCCGAGCAGGACTCCGTGCCGCTCGGACAATCCCTGCGCAGCTGCGATGGCAGCATCGACGGTGGTGACACAGGCAACGTGATGCAGGCTCGCCGCCTTACGGATGTGTGCGCCGTCGGCACGGCCGATGCGGCCCCGCGGCGTATTCACCACAAAATGGATCTCGCCGTTGGCAATCAGGTCGACGGCCGTGACACCTGTGCCGTCTTGCACCTTGGCCAGCACTTGATCGACTGCGACACCGAATCGGGCGAGGTATTCCGCTGTGCCAGCGGTGGCAACGACACCGAAGCCGAGGGCTTGCATGCGCTGCGCAACGACGAGACCTGCCGGCTTGTCGTGGTCGGCGAGCGACAGAAAGACCGTGCCTTCTTCAGGGAGCATGGTGCCGGCGGCGAGTTCAGCCTTATAGAAAGCCTTGCCGAACGTGTCGGCAATACCCATCACTTCGCCAGTTGACCGCATTTCTGGGCCAAGTGCCGGGTCGACTTCCGGGAATCGGGTAAACGGCAGAACGGCTTCCTTGACCGAGACGTGGCCCGTGATCGGCGGCCGGAGTAATCCTTCGTCACGCAACTCGGCCAGCGTGGCGCCGAGCATCACTCGTGTCGCAACCTTGGCCAGCGGGACGCCGGTCGCCTTGGCGACGAAGGGCACCGTCCGACTAGCACGCGGGTTCGCCTCGATGACGTAGACGGTCGTACCGGCAACGGCGAATTGCACGTTGATCAGACCACGAACGTCGAGCCGCTTCGCGATCGACGCGGTGTACGCCTCCATGACCTCAATGACCCACGACGGAAGTGTCTGCGGCGGGATGGCACATGCCGAGTCACCGGAGTGCACCCCAGCTTCTTCGACGTGTTCCATCACGCCACCAATCAGCACCTCGCCCGTGTGATCGCGGATTGCATCGACGTCGACCTCGGTTGCATCCGCCAGGAACCGGTCGACTAACACGGGGCGTTCCGCGGAGAGACCACCTTCTTTGCCAAGGCTGCCGAACCCGGCGAGTTCGGCCATCGCCGCGGCCAGATGGTCTCGGTCGTGAACGATCTGCATTGCTCGGCCACCGAGCACGTAGCTGGGGCGCACAAGCACCGGGAAACCGATGCGCTCGGTGATCAGTAACGCCTGCTCGACGTTGACCGCAGTACCTCCGGGCGGCTGCGGGATGTGCAACTCGTCGCAAATTTTGTTCCAGCGTTCGCGGTCTTCGGCAGCGTCGATCGAATCGGGTGAGGTCCCCGCGACCAGCTCGAGCGGAATCTCACCTGCAAGTTTGAGTGGCGTCTGCCCACCGAGCGAGACGATCACCTTGTACGGCTGCTCCGCGTCGATGATATTGAGCACATCTTCTTTGGTCAACGGCTCGAAGTACAAGCGGTCCGAGGTGTCGTAGTCAGTCGAGACCGTCTCCGGGTTGCAGTTGACCATGATGGTCTCGAAGCCTGCTTCACGCAGCGCGAAGGACGCATGCACGCAGCAGTAGTCGAACTCGATGCCCTGGCCAATCCGGTTCGGACCCGATCCGAGGATCATGACCTTCTTGCCGTCGGAGGCGCGAACTTCAGTCTCGTCTTCGTAGGTGGAGTAGTGGTACGGCGTCTCGGCCTCAAACTCGGCCGCGCAGGTGTCAACCGTCTTGTACGTCGGCACGACGCCGGCGGCCTCGCGTGCAATCCGGACGTCGGCCTCGGCGACATCCCATTGATAGGACAACTGAGCGTCGGAGAAGCCAAGCTGCTTTGCCCGCTTCCAGTCGCGTGGAGACATCGCCTCAAACCCTGTGGCCGCGAGGTGGACGCGCTCTTCGGTGATCAGCGACATCTGATCGAGAAACCACGGGTCGATCCCCGTGCGTTCGTGGATGACCTCGATCGAAATCCCACGGCGCAACGCCTCGCCGACGTGCAGGACTCGGTCGGGTGTCGGGATCGCAGCTTGAACGAGGAGCGATTCGTCGTCAGTAAACTCGGCGATCAGGTGGTCTTCGCCAGCATGGCAGCCGAGCCCGTTGTACCCGAGTTCGAGCGAGCGAATCGCCTTCTGCAGGCTCTCGGGGAAGGTACGGCCGATTGCCATCACTTCGCCAACGGCCTGCATCTGGGTGCCGAGGATGCCAGACGCACCGGGCAGCTTCTCGAACGCCCAGCGCGGGATCTTGGTCACGACATAATCGATGGCCGGCTCAAAGCTCGCCGGCGTTGCATAGCGGGTTTGGCCTGTCCCATCAGGGGTCAGTCCCCGGCTCAGCACGGCGGCGACGGAAGGAGCTTCACCGGCTGCGTCGTGAGCAGTGATGTCGTTCGGGATTTCGTCGAGGGTGTACCCGACGGCCAGCTTGGCGGCAATCTTGGCGATCGGGAAGCCGGTCGCCTTCGAGGCCAGCGCTGAAGAACGCGACACGCGCGGGTTCATCTCGATAACGACCTGTCGACCATCGGCTGGATTGACAGCGAACTGCACGTTCGAGCCACCCGTTTCAACGCCGACACGACGGATGCAGGCAATGGCTGCGTCGCGCATCTTCTGATACTCGACATCGGTGAGTGTTTGAATCGGTGCAACGGTGATCGAGTCACCGGTGTGCACGCCCATCGGGTCGAAGTTCTCGATGCCGCAAATGATCACGCAGTTGTCGGCGTGGTCACGCATCACTTCAAGCTCGTATTCCTTCCAACCGACGATCGATTCCTCGACCAAAATCTCGTTGATCGGGCTGGCTGAGATGCCAGCCGCCGCCAGCTTCTCGAACTCTTCAACTGAGTAGGCAATGCCCGTACCACGTCCGCCGAGGATGTATGCCGGACGGATCATGGTCGGGAGGCCGATCTCGACCATGGCGACCCGGGCATCGTCCATGTTGTGAGCGATCCGCGAGCGGCATGATTCGAGGCCGATCTCGGTCATCGCAATCTTGAACTTCCCGCGGTCTTCGGCGGTCGAGATCGCCTCGGCGTTCGCGCCGATCATCTCAGGCTTGCCCGGGACGCCGATCAGGCCGCGCTCAAAAAGCTCCATGGCGATGTTCAGGCCGGTCTGACCGCCGAGTGTCGGCAGCACCGCATCGGGCTGTTCCCGGTCGATGATCGCTGCGAGCACTTCCCAGGTGAGCGGCTCGATGTAGGTCGCGTCAGCGAAGTCCGGATCGGTCATGATCGTCGCCGGGTTCGAGTTGGCCAGAATGACGCGGTAGCCCTCTTCTTTCAGCACACGGCAGGCCTGGGTGCCCGAGTAGTCGAACTCGCAGGCCTGGCCAATCACAATTGGCCCGGAGCCGATGATGAGGATCGATTCGATGTCGTTACGCCGAGGCATCAGATGCCAGCCTTCCGGTTGGTCGGAGCTGCGCTGGCAGCAATCATGTCGGCGAACTGACCGAACAGGTAGTTCGCATCATGCGGGCCGGGATTGGCTTCAGGATGGTGCTGGACGCTGAATGCCTGCTCGCCATTGACTTGCAGGCCCTCGCAAACACCGTCGTTCAGGTTGATATGGGTCATCTCGGCGATGCCGCTGAGCGAGTCGGGGTCGACGGCGAAATTGTGGTTCTGGCTGGTGATCTCAACCTTGCGGGTCAGCAGGTTCTGGACCGGATGGTTGCCACCGTGATGGCCGAACGGCAACTTCACCGTGGTCGCGCCGATGGCATGACCCAGCAGTTGGTGCCCGAGGCAGATGCCGAAAATCGGGACGTTGCCAAGCAAGCCGCGAATGGCCTCGATGGCAGACGGCGACATCGTCGGGTCACCTGGTCCGTTGCTCAAGAACACGCCGTGCGGGTTGAGCGCCAGGACGTCGCCAGCCGATGTGTCGGAGCGCACGACGTCGACTCGGCCGAGCTGCACCAGGTTGTTGACGATGTTGGTCTTCATGCCGAAGTCCATCGCCACGATCTGGATGCGGCTGTCCGGGTCGGCTGCCTCGACGGTGTAGTTCTGCGGAGTCGTGACTGTGGAGACCAGGTCGATGCCGTCGGTGCCAGGCTCGGCCTTTGCGGCTGCGAGCAGTTCGACTTCGGGTGCGCTGCCGAATGCTCCCGGTAACGCTCCGGTGGCACGAATCAGTCGTGTGAGGCGACGAGTGTCGATCCCTGCGATTCCCGGCACGCCCTGCTGCTCGAGCATCGAACCGAGGTCGCTTTCGGCGCGGAAGTTGCTGTGGCGGCGAGCGAGGTCGCGGACGACGATGCCTCGGCAGAACGTTCCACGCGACTCGAAGTCAGCGGCGCTGATGCCGTAGTTCCCGATGTGAGGGTACGTGAACGTGATGATCTGCCCGGCATAGCTGGGGTCAGTGATCACTTCTTGATACCCGCTCATCACCGTGTTGAACACGACCTCACCGGTGGCGATGCCGCTGCCCGAACCGGCCCCGGGCGCGGCCCCGATCAGTTCACCTTCGAAGACGCTGCCGTCTGCAAGAACGAGCGCCCCTTCTCGAATCGTTTTAGGCATTGTTTTTCGCTCCGTGTGGATCATTCTGCATCATCTGACTCGGCTGCATGTTCATGCAGTCTACTGGATGGTCATTCATTTCTGCGCCACTCCGTCCAACACAACGACCTCGCCATTGAAGATCGTGTGCTTCACCCGTCCAGTCAGCGGGACACCAACAAACGGTGTATTACGGCTCTTGCTCGCCAGTTGCCCCGGCACCACTTCCCACTCCTCTGCGGGATCGAATGCCGTCAGGTTCGCTGGCTCGCCGACTTCGATTGGACGGCCATGCCGATCGGCGACGCCGGCGATCTCAGCTGGCTTCCAGGACAATGCTGCAACGATGTCGACAAGCGGCATATCGAGGTGAGCAATCGACACACCCAGCGCAGTTTCCAATCCGAGCATGCCGGGCGGCGCCTGATCGAGCGGCAACTCCTTGCTCGCCGAAACATGCGGTGCATGGTCGGTGGCGATTGCGTCGATCGTGCCGTCGCGGAGTCCCTCGCGGATTGCTGTGATGTCGTCCATCGTGCGCAGCGGAGGGTTCACCTTGTAGAGCGCGCTGTACGACCTCAGGAGTTCGTCGGTGAGACTGATGTGGTGTGGGGTCGCCTCGGCAGTCACGGCGAGGCCGTCTGCCTTGGCCTTGCGGACGAGTTCGACCGAACCAGCGGTCGACAGGTGGAGAAAGTGGGCGGGTGCACCGGTGAGGCGCACCAACTCGATATCGCGGTGAACCATCAACTCTTCGGCGAGCGATGGCCAGCCGGGCAGCCCGAGATGACTGCAGCACGAACCCTCGTGCATGACTGCACCTTCGGTCAACCGTTCGACTTCGCAGTGCTGCGCCATCGTGATCCCGAGGTCGCTGGCGTACTCGTAGGCCCGGCGCATCAGCTGCGGGTCTTGGACCCCGTTGCCGTCGTCGGTGAAGAGCCGAACACCGGCGGCAGCAAGTTCGGCGAACGGCGTGAGGGTCTCGCCCTTGCGGCCGACCGTGATCGAACCCGACGGGAGCACTTCGCAGAGCCCGGCACGTTCACCCTGCTGGCGGACGAACTCGACAACGCCGACCGAGTCTTGCGTCGGATCCGTGTTCGGCATGGCAACGATGGCCGTGAATCCGCCAATCGCCGCTCCCCTGCTCCCCGTCTCGATGGTTTCCGCTTCTTCCCGGCCGGGCTCGCGGAGGTGCACATGGAGGTCAACGAAACCCGGGCAAACGACCATGCCGGCCGCATCAACGATCTGCTCGCCGTCGCTCGACAGCAAGCCGACACCGACTTCGGTGACGACTCCGTCCGCGATTCGGACATCGGCACTGCGTTCACCACCGGCGTCGATGAGCCGACCATTGGTGATCAACAGCTTCCGGGGCGTGGATTTCATGATTCTGGGCTTCCTGCGAGTGAGTTCTCGGATCCGCTCCCGAGGAGATCGAAGAGCACGGCCATGCGGACGTTGATGCCGTTGGTGACCTGTTGGTTGATGACGTTGCCCCGGAGTTCGCTGGGGTCGACTGCCATCTCGACACCGCGGTTCATCGGACCCGGGTGCATGACGAGAACGTGATCGCCGAGGCGAGCCGCCCGCTCTGGGGTGAGGCCGAACCGAGTCGTGTACTCGCGCAGATTCGGCACGAGTGCTTCGTTCATCCGTTCCTTCTGCATCCTGAGGAGGTAGAGGATGTCGATGTCGTCGAGAACTTCGTCGAGGTTAGAGACGACATGTTCCTTGTGCGACGGTGGCAGCAGCGTGCGGGGCGAAACCCAGGTGACGTCGGCACCGAGCATCTTGAACGCCTCGGTCGTACTGCGCGCGACACGGCTGTGCTTGATGTCGCCGACCATGGCGACGCGCAGCCCGTCGAAGCCTTCAAGCCGGTTGAGTGCAGTGCGCACTGTGTACATGTCGAGCAACGCCTGCGTCGGGTGTGCATGCCAGCCGTCGCCGGCGTTGATCACGCTGGCGTTCGTCCAAGCACCAAGTTGCCAAGGTGCTCCGCTCGACCCGTGGCGAATGACGAAGGCGTCGACGCCCATCGCAGCAATCGTCTCGACCGTGTCACGCAGACTCTCACCCTTGTTCAAGCTCGACTGGCTGACGGCAAAGTTCATTGTGTCGGCCGAGAGCCGCTTGGCGGCGGTCTCAAAGCTCAGTCGAGTGCGCGTCGAGTCTTCGAAGAAAAGGTTGCAGACAGTCTTCCCACGCAGCGCCGGCACCTTGGGGTTGGGGCGACGATTGACCTCAGCCATGTGATCGGCGATCGAAAGCAGGCGGCGCAGCCCGGGCTCGCCAAGTTCGCTAATCGACAGCAGCGAGCGACTCATCAGGAGCCGCCGCCTGAGATCACGACGCCCTCTGCGGTGACGGTGACACTCTCCTCGGAGCTCGTCGGCAGGTTCTTGCCGACGTAGTCTGGGCGGATCGGCAGCTCGCGATGGCCTCGGTCGACGATCACCGCGAGCTGAACAGATTTCGGGCGGCCGTAGTCACCGATCGCGTCGAGTGCTGAGCGCACTGTTCGGCCGGTGTAGAGCACATCGTCGACGAGAACCACAGTGGCACCCTCGACCGTGAAGGTCAGGTCGCTGACCGTTCCAGGCGTCACTGGGCGCAGCCCAATATCGTCGCGGTAGAGCGAGGCGTCGAGCGAGCCGAGAAGCACGCCATCGGTCTCGGGCTCGATACGGGCAATCTCGGCAGCGAGGAGTTCAGCGACCCAGACGCCTCCGGTTTGAATGCCGACCAGAGCAACACCGGCCAGTCCACGGTTGCGCTCGATGATCTCGTGTGCCATCCGAGTGATTGCTCGGCGCACGTCGTCCGGACCCAGCACCTGCTTACCTGCAGGTTCGGCCGACTGTTCGTCGGGGGTGTTCGTCATGTTGTCCTTTCCGTGTGAGCCTCACTGGACTCACTTCACGGTTCAGAAGTTGAAGGTAGCACCGACGTCGACCGACTGAAAACACAGCAGCGAAATTCTCTGACACAAGCCACCAACCTCAGCCCGGAATGACCGGGTTTCCCGGGAGGGCAACAGATCGATCGCGCTCGTACAGGATCCAAATGTCGTTGCGGTCGACTTCATCAAAGGCGCTCGACACGAGCGCCCAGTCATCAGCAAGGTTCTCGTCTTCACTCGTCGGGAGCACCACGAACTCGATCCGGTCGGCACGATCAGCGAGCCGGGTGCCAGCAATGGCTGCGTCGGCGCCATAGAGGTCGACCCTGAACGGATTCGGAAACTGGTAAATGTCGGTGCGATAGGCCAAGTGCGGGGTGACTCGGTAGTGGGCTGCGACGGCTGCGTCGTCGGGGATGTCTGAAATGATTTCGCGCATGGTTGTCGCATAGACGTTGTCGGGATTCCCGTAGTAGAGCTGCGTCCGGCTCCACGGCACCGGCGCCCACATCATCGACGTCAGGGCAGCAGTCACAGCAAGCACTCCCATCGCCATCAACCGAGTTGGCACGAACAGTTGCTTCGCTGGGCGCTCATCAGCATCAGCATCAGCATCGTGCATGGCCAGAAGGTCGCGTTGGTCGCGAATCGTTCCGATTGCATGGATCGTGCCCATCGCCAGCGCTGGCACAGCAATGAGGCTGTAGTGGTACTCGACTTGGAACTGGTACCAGAAGGTGCTGAGGATGTTGGTGAACAGCACGAGGCCGCTGATGAGCGCCACGCTCGGCAGCCGGAGGAACAGCAGCGCGAACGGCGTGGTCATCTGCCAGATGTACCACGGGCGATTCTCGGCACGCAGATGATCGGCCAACTCGGTCGGGTTCGTGACGGCAGTCTCGACGAGCCGGGCCGCTCCCCTGAACGTACTGTCGCCGTCCTGGCTGAACGGCAGCCGCCATGCGTTGCGTGTTGGCACGCCGATCAGCCCACGCATCACGACGTACATGGCCGTGAACATGAACCCGATCGAGCCGAGAATCGTGATCAGGCCAATTCGACGATCACGGCGCAGCGCCACCCAGATCCCGAGCGGCACGATCACGAGCGACACATCCTCTTTCACCATGAGCGAGAGCACGACGAAAACGCCGTAGACGCGCCATTTGCGTTCGAGCGCGCCATAGATCGCGCAGCCGACGAGCACCCCCAGAAATGCATCGGGATGGAAGTTCTCGAGATTCGTCCACCCAACCGCTGGATGGACGAGGTACACGAGCCCACCAACGAATGCCATCCATTCTGAGCCGAGGCGCCTCCGGCCATACAGGAAAATGGGGATCGCCCCGGCGCCAATCGCGGCCGACTGCGCAAAGAACATGATCCACGCGCCCGGAGCAATCCAGTACAGCGGAACGAGAAACAGCAAGATGAATGACGTGTGGTCGCCGAACATGTTGCGGCCCATCAGCGTGACGAAGGGGGCTTGGCCACGCGACAGCAGCCACATGCCCTGGTCGTAGAGCGCCGAGTCATACGACGCGGTGCCGAGCCCATGATGGATGTCGAGACTGCGCTGCGTGAAGTACGCGGTGTAGAGCACCACAGCGAGCACCATCAGCGCCTGCGGCACCGTTCGATCACTGAGCCACTCGTTCAGCGAGCGGCGATGAGCCTTGGCAGCATCGACCGGTCGATCAGCCGCGCCTGGCCCGACCTGATCACTTGCGTCAATGGGCAGAACTGCCTGCTCATCGACGGGCAGTTGATCGGTCACCACCTCATTCTCGCAAACAATCCCGCCCGCGTTCCGTCATCAGACGGACACCGCGAGTCAGGCCTGCTCGGTGCGCAACGAGGACACGAGCGCAGAAAGCACGCCGTTGACGAATTTGCCGCTGTCGTCGGTCGAAAATCGCTTAGCCAGCGTGACGGCTTCGTCGAGGACGACCGCCACAGGGACATCAGGGCGTTCGCTCAGCTCGAATGCTCCGAGACGCAGCACGTTGAGGTCGAGCACGGGCATACGCGCCAGTGTCCAGCCCTTGGCCTTGCCGGCAATCGCCGCGTCGAGCTGCTCGGATTTGGCTTCGACGCCTTTCACGAGGTCGATCGTCATCTCGTCAGGTTCGAGCACTTGCAAGCTCAGCGCGTCACTCGGGCTGATGCCTTTGGAATGTGCTTCATAGAGGAGGTACAGAGCCCGCTCGCGAGAATCTGAACGCTCGTCCGGGCGTGACATGTTTTCAGCCATGGGGGTCGATCAGGCGCGAGCCATGTACTCGCCGGTGCGAGTGTCGACCTTGATGCGGTCACCGATGTTCACGAAGAGCGGCACCTTGACTTCCTTGCCCGTTTCGAGCGTTGCCGGCTTAGTGCCACCGCTTGATCGGTCGCCCTGCAGGCCCGGCTCCGTGATCGTGACGGTCAGCTCGACCGATGCAGCGATCTCCACGCCGATGATCTCGCCCTGGTACATCGCCACTTGCGCGATCATCTGCTCGATCAGGTAATCGGCGGCATCTCCGAGTGCTGTGCGTTGCACATTCATCTGGTCGTAGGTGCTCGTGTTCATGAACACGTAGTCGTCGCCATCGGCGTACAGGTACTGCATGTCCTGGCGGTCGACGATTGCCTGCTCGACCTTGATGCCTGCATTGAAGGTCTTGTCGATGACGGCGCCCGTGCGAGCGTTACGGATCTTGGTGCGAACGAAAGCCCCACCCTTGCCGGGCTTGACGTGTTGGAACTCGATGACTTGGAACAGCCCGTTCTCGAGTTCGAGGGTCACACCATTCTTGAGGTCGTTCACGGAAATCTGCGGCATGGGAGTCTCGGTTTCGATTCGGGTTCAGCTAGCGAACGGTTGCTTCGGATGATGCGTCAGCACACGATGCCCGTCGCTCGTGACGACGACGAGATCTTCGATGCGAATGCCTCCGAACCCTCCACGATAGAGGCCCGGCTCGATTGTGACCACGTTTCCTGTCTGGATCACCTCATCGGAGACCTGAGAATGGAACGGCGGTTCGTGGATCTGGAGGCCCACACCGTGGCCTGTCCCGTGTAAGTACCAGTCGCCGTAGCCGGCTGCGGTGAACACATCGCGGCACGCGGTGTCGACAGCGTGCGCCGTGACGCCGTTTCGCAATGCCTCGAGGCCGGCGGTCTGGGACACCTGCACCAGGTCATAGATCTCACGCTGCTGCGCTGTTGGCTCGCCGATCACGTACGACCGGGTCATGTCCGAGTGGTAGCCGTCGACGAGCGCCCCGACGTCGATCACGACCGTGTCGCCTGCAACAATCGTGCGGTCCCCGACCTCATGGTGCGGACGAGCTGCATGCTCTGGCCCAGACGCAACGATCGTGTCGTAGCTCCGGTCGTCTGCGCCATGACGGCGCATCCGATATTCGAGTTCGTTGCGGACGTCAGCTTCGGTGACCGGTTCGTCGATCGTGCCGAACAGCATTGGTTCGACTTCAGCAAGTGCGGCATCAGCGGCGACGGCTGCCACCTCGATGCGTTCGATCTCAGCAGCGTCCTTGGTTTCGCGAGCCGTTGCAACGAGAGAGTCAACCGACGCGAGTTTGAGGTCAACCGCCAGCCGCGACCACAGCGCTTGAGTGACAGTTCGTCCATCGATGCCGACCTCGCCAGATCCCGCAGCCTCAATCATGGCGTCCTGGAGGGCCGAACGATTTTGGAGGGCCACGATCTCGACGCCACTCCCCTGCGTTTCAGCCACTGCCCGGTCGCCGTAGCGCGTGTCGGTTCCAAGCGTTGTCACAGCCGAACGGACGACTGCCCAGCCATTCGACCCCGTGAAGCCGGTCAGCCACCTGATGTCGGTCAGATCGGTGAACAGCAGCGCATCAACACCGATTTCTCCCGAGGCGAGGAGCGACTGCATTGTCGTTACTCGACGTTGATGGTCGATCGGTGTGAAGTCGCGCACATGCCGAAGCTAGCGCCGCTGTCCGCCGCCGGCTGCGCGAGCGTTGTTCCCTGAGGCTCCTGCCATCGTCTGAGGCCACGACGGGAATCACCGACCGCCGACAACCGCCGCGAAAGCGTTGAGCCGCCCGTCGGTCAGTCGGTGGGCGGCAGAACCCGCAGGCCCAGCTCGACCATCGCCTTGGGATCGCCTGGGATTGGGCTGTTGGTCATCGGGTCCGAACCGCTCTGCGTTTTCGGGAAAGCGATCACCTCGCGAATGTTTTCTTCACCGGCCAGAATTGCGACGAGACGGTCGAGGCCGAAAGCAAACCCGCCGTGCGGGGGCGCGCCGTACTCGAACGGGTTGAGGAAAAAGCCAAACTTCTTTTCGGCTTCCTCGTCAGAGATGCCGAGCGCGGTGAACACCTTGCGCTGCAGTTCAGGCTCATGGATTCTGATCGAACCAGAACCGAGCTCCCAACCATTGAGTACGAGGTCGTACGCAATGGAGCGCACCGACATCGGGTCGGTCTCAAACTTGTCGAGGTCGTCCGGGTGCGGCATCGTGAACGGATGATGGCCAGACTTCGGCTGCCCCGTCTCTTTGTTACGACCGACGAACAACGGGAATTCGACGACCCACACGTAGCGGTACGGTCCTTCGTGCACCGGCGGACGGCCGATCTCGTTGCGGAGCATGCCCAGCACTTCACAGGTCGTGTCCCACTGGTCGGCGATAATCAGGATGAGGTCATCCGTTTCGGCTTCCAGAGCTGCCTTGACTGCCGGGACTTCGTCATCGGACAAGAACTTTGCGACAGGTGAATCAAAGCCCTCGTCGGTGCACTTGAGCCACACCATGCCCTTGGCCCCAGCCGACTTTGCCTTGTCGGTGAGCTTGTCGAGTTGGTTGCGGCCGTACTCGCTGGCGCCCCCGTCGACCTTGATTGCCTTGATCGCACCTGCACCGGCAAACGCCTTGAACTCGGTGTTTGCGAACACCGGAGTGAGCTCCTGGAGCTCCATCCCGAAACGAAGGTCGGGCTTGTCGCTGCCGAAACGGTTCATTGCGTCGTGCCAGGTGATCCGCTCGATCGGTGCCGGGCGTTCGCCCGTGGCAGCCTCGGCGGCAGCGAGGACGGCTGCCGACACGGCATCAAGCACGTCATCCTGGTTGACGAAGCTCATCTCCATGTCCATCTGCATGAACTCGTACTGACGGTCTGCACGGAGGTCTTCGTCGCGCAAGCAGCGTGCCATCTGGTAGTAGCGATCGACGCCGGCCACCATGAGCAGCTGCTTGAAGAGCTGCGGGCTCTGCGGCAGCGCATAAAACGAGCCAGGCTCTTTGCGCGAAGGTACAAGAAACTCGCGAGCGCCTTCCGGCGTGGACGGGACGAGCATCGGCGTCTCGACTTCGACGAAGTGCTGGAGGTCCATGGCACTGCGGACCGCAGCGTTGATCTTCGAGCGGAGGCGCAGATTTTTCTGCATGCGTTCCCGACGGAGGTCGAGGTAGCGGTGCTTCAGGCGAATGTTCTCGTCGACGTCGTCGGCGCGCGCGTCGATCGGGAACGGGGGCGGCGTGGCGGTGCGCAGGATCTCCACTTCGCAGTCACCGATTTCGACCTTGCCTGTCGGCAGGTTGTCGTTGACCGTTCCCTCGGGGCGCACACGGACGATGCCCGTGATCTTCAGTACGTATTCACTGCGGACATCGACATCGTCGTTGATGACGCACTGAATGATGCCCGAGTGGTCGCGCAGGTCAACGAAGGCGAGGTGTTCGCCGTGCTCGCGGCGACGACCAACCCAGCCACACACGCTGACGGTGCGGCCGATGTCGGACTCACGCAGCTCACCACAGAGGTGCGTGCGCATGGATGTGGCCTGAGTCGAAGTGGCCTGAATCGAAGTAGATGGTTCAGTCATGGTTTCCGGATTCCTGAGAGAGAGTTCTTGAAAGATGTGCGATGAGTTCGGATCGGGGGATGGTCTGTTGGTCGCCGCCGCGCATCGGCTTAACAACTACGGTTTTGGCGTCGAGTTCGTCTTCGCCGACAATGACCGCCACAGCAGCATTGCTGCGGTTGGCCAGCTTCATCTGTGCTTTCATGCTGCGGTTGTCGTAGCCCCGATCGGCCGCGAAACCTGCCTGGCGCAGCTCAGCGGTCAGCTTGACGGCTTCGATGCCACCGACGACATCGACGACGAATGCGTCAAGATCACGGGGCTCTGCGCCAAACACGCCCTCGTCATCGCATGCCAACAACGTCCGGTCCACGCCGAGTGCGAAACCGATACCAGACGTCGCCGGGCCACCGAGTGCTTCGACGAGCCCGTCGTAGCGCCCGCCTCCACCGAGGGCGTTCTGCGCGGAGTCGAGGGTGCCACCCTGGAACTCAAAGATGGTGCGGCGGTAGTAGTCAAGCCCACGTACCAGTTTCGGTTCGAGCGTGAACGGGATGTCGAGGGCTCGGAGGCCTGCCTGCACTGCGTCGAAGTGTGCTGCTGCTTCGTCGCTGTAGAAGTCGGCGATCTGGGGTGCCGACGCGATGAACGGTGCGTCGGGTTCGCGTTTCGAGTCAAGAACGCGCAGCGGGTTCTTGGCCAACGTCGTGCGGCTCTGCTCTGTCAGCGCATCGCCGGCGGCTACGAAGTGCGTCCGCAGTGCTTCGACGTAACGCGACCGATCGTCAGGCTCACCGAGGCTGTTGATGATCAGGCTGACCTGCTGCAGGCCGAGCTGCTCGTAGAACTCCCACGCAAGCGCAATCACTTCGACGTCGAGCATCGGGTCATCGACACCAAGCACTTCGATGCCGACCTGGTCGAACTGTCGATAGCGGCCACGCTGCGGCCGCTCGTAGCGGAAGTTCGGCCCCGAGTAGAAGACCTTCCACGGGGTGACAGGCCGGTGCTGGGCGAACGAGCGACAAACGCTCGCCGTCTGTTCTGGCCGCAGCGCCACCCGACGGTCACCTTTGTCGACAAAGTCGTACATCTCTTTAGTGACGACATCGGTGGCGTCACCAATCCGGGTAAAGACGCCCAGGTCCTCGAGCAACGGCGTGATGAGCTGCTGATATCCGGCAGCTTCCACAACATCTGCAAACACCTGCGTGAAGGCACGCCAACGACTGCTCTCGGGCGGGAGAATATCCCGCATACCGGGGCTGGTCTGGAACGATGACACAGCTCTCCACGTTATCGGTCAGGTGCGGAAGCGTTTCAGAGTTACGCATGGGGTCAGGCCCCTTTCGCAACTCTGTCGCGACAGAGTTGCGAAAGGGGCCTGACCCCATGCGTACTAACCGGCGTTGGCGGCGTCGTCGGGTGCGCTACCGGGGTTGAGTCGATACGCGTCGTAGACCGAGTCGATGTTCTTGATCGTGCGTAAAACCGAGTCAAGGTGCGCGGCATTGACCAGTTCGAATTCGAAGCGCATTTTGGCCACGCGGTCGGTGCCTGTGAGCGTCTGCGACGAGACGATGTTGATCTTGTGCTCTGACAGGGCGATGGCGACATCAACAAGCAACCGCGAGCGGTCGAACGCGGCCACCTCGACGGCCGCGATGAAGGTGGCTTCAGACCGCTCTTCGCCATCCCACTCGACGTCGATGAGACGCGTTGCCTGCTCAGCCATCAGCGATACAGCGTTGGCACAGTCGCTGCGATGCACGCTCACACCGCGGCCACGGGTGACGAATCCAATGATCGAATCGCCCGGTACCGGGGTGCAGCAGATGGCGAGCCGCACCATTACATCGTCGAGCCCCTCGACGTGAACGCCAAATCGGGTCTCGCCGTCGGCGGGCTGTTCGCGGCGGGGAGCGCCGACGGTAGACGGCAGTTGCTCAGCGTCATCACCTGACCCGAAGAGACGAGCAATGCGCTGTGCAACGCTCTGCGGCGACACGTGATGCTCGCCGACGGCCTGCAGGAGTGCGTCGAGATCGACGTAGCTCAACTCCTCGACAACCGCAGCTAACTGCTCGGATTTCCAGATGCGTTGGGCCGACAAGCCTTCTCGGCGGAACTGGGCGGTGAGATCGTCTCGCCCTGCCTCAATGGTGTCGAGACGGCGTTCACGGCTGAACCACTGACGGATCTTGTTGCGGGCCCGAGGCGATGCGACGAAGGCCATCCAGTCTTGCGACGGGCCAGCTGTTTCGACCTTGGAGGTGAAGATCTCGATGTTGTCACCGCTCTGCACGACGTGGTCAAGCGACACCAGTCGCCCGTTGACCTTCGACCCGATGCAGGCGTGGCCGACTTCGGTGTGTACCGCATAGGCGAAGTCGACCGTGGTCGAACCGACCGGCAGCGTGATCACTCTGCCCTTGGGAGTAAAGACATAGACCTCGTCTTGTTCGAGGTCGGTCTTGAGGCTCTCCATGAACTGGGCAGGATCGGAAACCTCTTCCTGCCAATCGATGATGCGATTCAGCCAATCGATATCTTCGGGCAGACCACTCCGATCCTTATACGCCCAGTGCGCAGCAACGCCCCATTCGGCACGCTGATGCATCTCGTGGGTTCGGATCTGGACTTCGATTGGCTTGCCGGAGGGGCCAATCACGGTGGTGTGCAAGCTCTGATAGAGGTTGAACTTCGGCATCGCGATGTAGTCCTTGAACCGACCGACAATCGGCCGCCATCGGCCGTGAATACAGCCGAGCGCCGCATAGCAGTCCTTCATCGACGGAACGATCACACGGATGGCAACGAGGTCGAAGATCTCGTCGAACTCGCGACTCTTCACGACCATCTTCTCGTAGATGCTCCAGAGGTGTTTGCCACGCCCCGTGACTTCAGCGTGGATGCCCAACTCGGCGAGGCGGGCACGAACCTCGGCCACGGCCTTGGCCAGGTACATGTCGCGCTCAGGTGTCCGGTTGCTGACGAGATAATCGAGTTCGGCAAACCGCTTTGGATGCAGCGAAGCAAAGGCCAAGTCTTCGAGCTGCTGCTTCATCTCCTGCATGCCGAGGCGGTGAGCCAGCGGCGCGTAGATGTCGATGGTCTCTTGGGAGATGCGGTGCTGCTTCTCGAGCGGCATACCGGCCAATGTGCGCATGTTGTGGAGACGGTCAGCAAGCTTGATGACCAGCACCCGCAGGTCTTTGGCCATCGCCACGAGCATCTTGCGCATCGTGGCGGCCTGTTGCTCTTCGCGGCTGTCAAAACGGATGCGTTCGAGCTTCGTGACACCGTCAACGATCGCAGCGACGTCGGAGCCGAAATCGTGCTCGACATCAGCAACCGTGATCTCCGTGTCTTCGACGGCGTCATGCAGGAGCGCTGCGACAATCGAGATTTCGTCGAGACCGATGTCGGCAACGATCTGCGCGACCGCCAGCGGATGGTTGATGTAGCTCTCACCACTCCCACGCCGTTGCGAACCGTGCGCCGCCGAAGCGACCCGGAATGCACGGTTGATCGTCGTGATCGGTGCCCGTGGGTGACGACGGCGATAGGCGGCAAGAAGCGGTGCGAGTTCAATCGCGGTCGCTGCGGTCTGCGAGCGACGCCAGGGCAGAACCCGATCGACCGTCCCCATGATCAGTAGTGCAGCAATGCCTTCGCTGATCGGTCGCCGAGTTTCGTTCGGCCACCGAGTTCGTCGATCTCGATGAGGAACGCGAGGCCGGCGACGACGCCTCCCAGTGTCTCGACGAGTTTGGCAGTGGCTGCTGCAGTACCACCTGTGGCGAGTACGTCGTCGACAATCAGAATCTGCTCGCCAGGATGGATGGCGTCACGGTGGATCTCCAGCTTGTCGCTGCCGTATTCGAGGCTGTACTCCTCGCGGACAACGGCCCACGGAAGTTTGCCAGCTTTGCGGACCGGCACGAAGCCTGCACCCGCTCGATACGCAACTGCGGCACCGAAGATGAACCCGCGGGCCTCGACACCGACCACATGGTCGATTGCAACGCCCTCGAACTGTTCGACCATGCCATCGACGGCCTGAGCCAGGGCAGCTGCGTCGCCAAGGAGCGGCGTGATGTCACGAAACGTCACACCCTCGATTGGGTAATCGGCGATATCGCGTACATAGCTCCGGAGGGAGCTGTGATCAGCTGTCATGCGGTGAGGCTATCCGCCTTCACGAGGAGCTCACCGACGCTTCTTCTTGCGCGGCCGAGGGGGATGTGTGAGTAGCTGACCCACAGGCTGGAGCACTGCCGCCGTCTTCACATCGTCATCATGACTGCCACTCCTGGCGGTGCTGCCAGCGTCAACGCTGGCGCCTGTTGTTGCCAGACGTCCGGTGACACCGCTGCCGATCACCGCGGCCCGTAGCTTGTCGCCGGTGAGCCTTTCGCGACGAGGTTTGCGACCGACATTCGACTTGAACCCTGCAAGCAGCGGCGTGGCCACGAAGATCGAGGAGTAGATGCCCGAGATCATGCCGATCAGCAGCGCCAGCCCGAACTCGCGCAACGTGACCGCACCGAGCAGACCCGACCCGATCAGCAGCAGCGAGACGACGGGGATGACCGACGAGATACTCGTGTTGATCGAGCGCATCAAGACCTGGTTCATCGAAATGTTGACGATGTCCTCGTACGGCATGCGGATACCTGCGTACTTGCCCTCGTTCTCGCGCACGCGGTCGAAGACAACAATCGTGTCGTACAACGAGTAGCCAAGGATCGTCAGGAAGGCAATCACCGTTCCCGGCGTCACCTCAAATCCGAACACGGTGTAGACACCGACCACCACAACGACATCGTGGGCCATGGCCGCAAGCGCAGCGAGCGCCATTCGCCATTCGAAGCGGATCGAAATGAAGATCGACACGATGATCAAGAAGATGATGAGGGCGCGGACAGCCTTATCGGTGATCTCACCACCCCAGGTCGAACTCGTGAAGGAGAAGTTGACCTCGTCGGTTCCAACGCCGGCAGCCTCCGCGAATGCAGCCGTGATCTGATCGGCATTAGCCTGCGTGACCTCTTCAATCTGCACAGTGATGAGATCGTTGGTATCGGATGAGCGACGCTGGATACGAGCACCGTTGGTCGGCACGCCGTTGTCTTCGAGCACGGCCTTTGCTTCGTCGACGCCGAAGGTTTGGCTCGCCGGGATATCCCAGGCGTCACCGCCTTCGAAGTCGAGGCCGAGGTCGAGGCCGCGCGTGAACAGCGAGCCAATGGTCGCAATAATGACGACGACGGCGATGATAAAGCCGACGCGGCGACGCCCGTAGAAGTCAATGGCGGTCTGCCCGCGGAAGAGTCGGCCGAGAGCCGTTGATGCAATCTGGTCACCGCGGCTCATGATGTCGCCACCTCCAGCCCGAACGCCCGTTTGCCAACCATGAACTTGCTCCTCGCAATCAGCAACACCGCAGGTCGGGTGAAGAAGAAGCACACGAAGAGGTCACACACCGTCGTGATGCCCAAATACAGGGCGAAGCCACGCACCGAGCCAACACTGAGCGAGAACAGGATCAGCGCTCCGATGATCGACACAAGGTCGGCCGACCAGATCGTTCGCCACGTGCTGTTGAAGCTCCGTGGTGCCGCGTTGCGCAGCGTGCGACCATTACGGATCTCGTCTTTCATGCGTTCGAAGAAGACAACGTAACTGTCGACGGTGACGCCGATCGCCACGATGATGCCGGTGACACCAGCCAGACTCAGCGCGTAGTTTGTTGCACCTGACACGAAGGCCGCAGCGCTGTACACAGCCATTGCCCACACGGTCAGCCCACCGATGATCACGAGCGCAAGCCAGCGGTAGTAGGCAAGGAGGAAAGCGAGCACCAACGCCAGGCCAATGAGGCCAGCGATAATGGCAGCACGCAACGAATCGCCACCAGCCGATGCCGAAACCGTGCGGGTCTCCTGCGGGGTCACTTGCACGGGGAAGGCACCACGGTTGAGCACATCGCTCAACTGGTCAGCCTCATCTTGGGTGAAGCTGCCGGTGATCGAGACGGAGCCATCGAAGACGGGAACGTTCACGACCGGAGCCGATTGGACGATGCCGTCAAGGACGATGGCGATCTGGCCGGGTCGGGCCGAGCCGTCGGTGTCGACTCCGGTGGACGGGCAACTCGGCAGACGGTTGAAGCACTGGGTGGCGAGAGAGTTCCAGGAGGCTTCACCGTCGCCTCGAAGGTCAACCGAGACGCTGAACTGGCCGAACTGGCCAAGTTGCACGGAGGCGCTGTCACGTGCGAAGACTTCACCGCTGGCCTGCGACGGCCCGGCACACAGTGCGTTGCCGTCGAGAGTCGGCAGGAATTCAGCGCCGGTGATGGACGGTGCGAGCGTCGGAGCCAAATCAAGCGGCACCTCGGCGACGGGCTCAGTGCCGTCGGCTGGAACCGAGTCGGCAGGCGCCAAGGTGTC
>Ga0105055_10002980_pt1 | contig 25985 bp, 17 predicted proteins | sample BON03_FD_78090 | JGI IMG/M metagenome (GOLD analysis project Ga0105055, IMG submission 78090) | Freshwater microbial communities from Lake Bonney liftoff mats and glacier meltwater in Antarctica - BON-03 | ecosystem: Environmental > Aquatic > Freshwater > Ice > Glacier meltwater | place: Lake...
AAAAAAAAACTGAAAAGATGCATGATATGCAAATTCACTTTGATGTTTAGTCGTGCTGCTGTTGCAGTTGGAATTGCTGGTCTTTTGGCGTTTAAAGGCATAAAGAGCAAGAGCCTAGACAAATCTGGGGCAATGGCAGCATTTTTTGTTGGAGCTTCCTCACTCTTCGCATTGCCTCGGTCAGGAATCTGTCTTCTTGGCTTTTACTATTCGTCGTCCAAGCTTACCAAGTACAAGAGCGATCGGAAATCAAAATTGGATGCAGATTATAAACCAGGAGGCCAGAGGAATTATGTTCAAGTGTTTTCTTGTTCGCTCCTCGCCACATTGCTCTCAGCCTATCATTACCTTCGCGTTGGCACCGATGGTCCTGTATTCAACCAAGATTCCTCGCCAATACACGCTGCATGCATGCTTGGTATAGCAGGCCATTATTCATGTTGTGCAGCAGATACATGGGCTTCCGAACTTGTAAGTAGTATCTCATATTTCAACCCATTCGCGATCGACTGAACTCGTCTCAGGGTATTTTGAGCACCCGCTGGCCAATCTTAATCACGACTTTGAAGCCAGTTCCTCCTGGTACCAATGATGCGATGTCTGTGTCGGGTACTTTTGCGTCAGCTGCCGGAGGTATGTTCGTTGGAGGTTTGATGTGGATATCAGGAGCACTGATGAATGATGGTGAATGGACCACCGACTGGCAGTTCTTGCCGGTGTGTACCATTGTTGGTGTACTAGGTTCGATGTTAGATTCGTTATTGGGAGCCACGTTGCAAGCGTCGTACTATGACGAAGGTAAGGTGGCGAACCAATATGGAGAGCGTATTTGCGGTAGAGATGTGCTGGATAATCAACAAGTGAATATTGTATCAGTAGCAATCATCACATCTCTTTGCTTCTTTTCCACTAGCTATATATAAACAATTTGTTTTATATATTTTTATAGCTGTATAAACCGAATACAAGATTGGGCGCTATGTATACTAAACAAAATCAATTGCCGTAGATGAAGCAAAATACTCTATCCTTATCTTTAATGATCATGTTGTGTTTAGTAGACAACAACACGTTTTTGAAAACTAATCTATTTAACAGCACCAAACTCATTCAGCGGCCATAGTTTAAAGAAGACTCTGCCCTTCAGCATGGCATATGGAACAGGACCATAGGCTCTCGAATCTGTGGAGTTCGATGGGTTGTCTCCTTCCAACCACACCCTTCCTTTAGGTAGTGTTACCGATTTAGTACTTGCATGACTTCTCCTACGTTTAATATCAACAGTTTCTCCCTCCAGGGCCTTTAAACGCTTGCACACAGTCTGTCTCGGGTTCAAAGGCGACACAGCGATGACAACATCATCTTTCTTCAGTCGGTGACGCCATGCAGATATGTGGTCCACCAAAACGATATCTCCGCTTTCATTGAAAGTGGGTTTCATGGAAGGACCCACGCACATAGTTACTTCGAATATGTAAGTGTTCACCACATACAAGAAAGAACCGAAACGAGCCAAATCCCAAGCAGTAGGCATCGTGTAATACCCTGCTGAAATACAATATAAAATACAATACAAGAAAACGACATAATGGAAACATTCCTGCAATCCATTATAAGACAATGCAGCAGATTGATAGTTGAAGAACCAGAAGCAGATATCAGCGAAGGCAAATTCTATTTAGAGAATGACTTAGGTGATGCCGTTGGTACCATCAAGTTGCATTTTGAAAACAGATCGTTTCAACGATGTCTAGAACTGTTATGTGAATACGAGGAAGACGTTGAATTGGATGAATACTTGAATTCCGTTAGGCGAGAATGTATGATACAGTGCGGTAAAGCATTGCGCCCATTGTATTGTAGGTTCGTTGTTCCTTCTCGCAACCGATGCATCAAATATTATTCCAATTTTGCAGCCATGGGAGATCTTTCTAATATTCGATGGGAAACATTCTTCAAAGAACACCGTAGTGAACCTGTAACATTCACTGACAGTTTGATCTTATCCGGGGATCTAGACGGAGCAGTGGAAGTTCTTCGAACCATTCCATTGTCCCTTCGAAGTGTCATAAGATTGGCATTGATTTCTTATTTGAAAGGTGAGGGAACTGGAAAACAACGTGACGAATGCAGTGCTTTGATGAATTGCAACACAAGTACTGATGATGATAAGGCGTCGTTCTACCTGCACTATGGTCTCTTTGCTTTTCTGGAGGGCGAAATTCAAACTGCCGCTTTGGATTTCAGCAATGCTCTCAATGCAGTCCAGTTGTTCCCCATGGCTGCTTGCATGCTGGCCATTTGTAATGTGAAGCTTGGAGGCCCAACTGACGAATTGAAAAAATTGGTGCAGGTACGGTCGTCGCCAATCTTGAATATTGTTGGCGAGGCATTGATGGAAACTGAGGAACAGGATGCCATCGCAATATTTGAAATTGCTTTTGAATTAGATCGCGATGATCCAGATGTGCTTGTGAATATGGGAAGAGTTGCAACCATCGAATGTATCAAGTTGCATTTCTTTGAGCTGGCTGTCTCCAGTGATCCGACAAGTGAGTTTGCTTGGCTGCACTTAGCATTATATCATTATCGACACTCTAATTGGCAAACGGCGATTTCCTGTTACGATAGAGCCGTTGAATCGACAAGGTGTGCACTAGCTCGAGAGACCTATCAGGGTTGGAAAGCTTTTTGTATGGCCAAAGCTAAAGCTAGGAGTCACTCTTGAAAGTACAAAACATGATTCATGAAACTATATTTTTATGGGTTCATTATTATGGGCTGGTGAATATCGATACTGGCGCCCTTCGTAGAGGCACATATTTCCCAGAAGGCAACTTTGCATTTCTGACAATTCTCAATCCTTTTTTGGCCGCTTTGGACTGAAGAATATCGTTGTACTTGTCTACTTGGCATTGTTTCGTCGCTCCCTGATGGGGTATCATTGACAATGTGTCAACGACCACTTTGCTTTTCCATTCCTTTTCTTCCCTGACCTTATCACTCTTCATCTCCTTCATCGCTTGAACTCCAAACTGATGCACACTGGTGAAGAACTGCGGGTTTTTCGATCCATCCTTGTTATAACCCCCGAATATTTCGTAGTCCTTGGTTGGAATGCAATCAAAATCTCGTACTTTGGACGCTTGTTTGGTGGTTTGCTCCCAGGGCTGGTGGAGTTCTTCGACTCGTGCCATGCTAACTGTCCTATTTCCTTGTCTACATTCTGCAGATGTTCTGATGGCGGGGTACTTGAATCCATCTTGGGTGATAAATTTTGCTTTAGAGGCACTCTGTTGATATTGCTCCACGAGACCTTCGTCGACCAAAGGAAAAGCTAAACTCTGAAAGTCTTTGGAGTATGTGTATGTTGCGCTGATAGAACCTGCCAGTTTTTTTCGTAACTGACCCATTTGCCACTCCTTGAAGTTGAGTTTCTGCCCACTATACATTGGAAGTTGAGTAATATTGTCCCCGTACATTCGAAGCAGTTCTGCATCAGAGTCTGCTCGCTCAAGCATTCGATCCTTTGTTTCCAGCTTCACCTCTCGTCTTCTATGACGATGCTCTTTTAAATAGTCGATCTCCACTCTGCTCATCTTCGTCTTGTCGTATAGCTTGTTGTGACTGTCAGTAAGAGCCTTTCTTCTGGAGTGATGCTCTACGTGCTTTGACAGCTCATCTGCCTCCACTTGTTGTGTTTCATTCTGACGTCGATTGTCTCTGTTCTGTTTAGTACTTGTTCGCTGTTCACCCTCAATATCTACCAACGAAACGCTTTCACCGTACTTGGACTCCAATTTGCAAAGTACTGACGCTTCAGGGAATATTCCATTCCTCATCAATACTTTACTGCGGGAGGCGCTTCTGATTTCACACAGGCAAGCTAAGGCTCGATAGCACGCCGGATCTACCCTGGTTATGTCATAGATGTTTGGTCCTTGCAAGATTACCGTGAGTGGGTCTCGCAATCTAATCATTTTAAGTTCCACGTGGAAGCTTGTGTACAGTCTGGTTGCGTATCTCACTTGGGTGTTGGATAGTATTTTAAAAGCGTCTCCATTCGCTCGATCCCTGGTGAATTGCTCGCGTAGCAACACGTTCATAGCCCCGTCGGACAACCCCTCAACTATAATGATTCTGAAATCATTGTCGACGATATGCACTCCTGTGAGAATATCCAGAGACCCTTGTTCCGCCATTACAGCTTCTTCGATGGTCAACTGATAAGACCGCAATGAACGTACTTGAGGGAGTGCGGCGGAGTTCAATGAATCGAGAACATTTTTCAGTTTCTGTAGCAGAAACTTGTCTTGATACTGGAACATGAATACGGCTCTTTCGAACTTGGGCATTCGTCTCTCGGCTGATGAACGAACAGCCAATCGATGGGTATATACTGGGTACATGAGACTGGCCTTGACCATCATCTCGGTGTCTGCATCCAAATATCTTCCAGGCTCCCTCATCATTCTTTCTTCCTCATTTATATCCATCTCTGCCTTCTCCACATCACCTCCAATCGGTATGCTTCGCTTCATAGGCAACACTGGTACACGCGCCGTCACATTCGTAGCTTTTCTATCAGGGGAAAACGAAAGCGGTTGCTGACCATGAATATCTGATGCATGTCTGTCGATCAACTCTTTTGAACTGTTCAACAATTCGCTTAATGAGACTGTAGACTGACCTCGAGATTGTTGTTGTGCATCCTGAATTTCTAGATCATGTAATCGTATCCAGGCTTCTCGATCCAGATCCTTCACAGTAACTTTTGTTTCCTCGCCTTTACATTCGTCATTTACAATTTCTTCCACAGTTTCTTCATTAATGGATGTATATTTGGCGTTCAATTCGTGCGTCAATTGTGTCACTGCTTCTTCTGTAGTGCACAAGGAGACATCTCGATCATGAAGATATACAATGACAGGCTGAGATTCCAATATCTCGGCGAGCTGCTCCCTGTTCTGATCTCCTACCAGCACTGTTGTCTTATAATCTAACTTGAGTTTTTGAACTCCATGTGAATACAAGGATGACTCAACAGATCTACGAATTTTCCCAAAATTCAAAGTGAATCTTGAATGAACCGGCTTGCAGTACTTTTTCTGCAATTTGAAACGATCCAACTGTTTCGTCAACGGATCTATTACATAAGGTCGTAGTTTGGCATTTGTTTCATCGATACGCAGTCCCGGTAAAGGTCTAACGTTGCAGACATTAAAAGTTAGAGGATTTAAGAGCTCCATCAGTCCAAGCGGGAGCACAACAGTTGAGGCGTGCACTGAGATTGTAAGCGAATTCAAGCAAGTCTGTGTAAATGGTTTGCTTTCATTGGTTCGTATGACGTGTAAGTCACCGTCTAGAAAAGGACTCAGGTCCAAAGCATACGCAGTTGACCAGAGTAGATTTTTCGTTGCATGAGTGACAACTATGAAAGGATCTTCATTGAAACGTGTGGCCCATGTTTCGTTAATGTTGACGGAGAATTTTAAATGCCACGAGAATGGCATTTTTTCAGCTTTTTCATCAGCAACGCGGTTTTTGTCATCGTCACTGTCGTTATCACCGATTGCGGCGCTTTCACTTATTTCTTTATCTTCAAAAGGGTCGATTTGGTCAGGATGTATCCTATCCCATGTAGTCACCACGGGAGTTTGGAAAACATCTTGTTGTGGAAATGATACTCTGAAATAACTTTCATCAGAAACAGTGTCTTCACAAATCGTAGCCCCGAGAATGATAGAAAAGCTAAGTTCGTTCTCCATTTCTTTGTGTTCTACTATTGCTGATTTAGAACGTTGTGAATCGCTTACTGTTGTTTCGGGAATTGTGCCGCATTCATCATGCTCCTTCGCTTCTATTGCATTTTCCATTTTTGAATTTTAGTCAACGGATAAATAAACATTTTTAGACGTTTCATTTGATGATGGTTCGAGAGGGGAAAGAATTTCAAGAGTCTGTTAGACAACTGACAAATCTTTATGAAGAGACAAAAGATAACGGGGAGGCATGGGTGGAATCTACTGAGGATTTAGTAAGAAACATTTCAGAAGAAATTAACCGAATGTTGAATTATGACGTGAAAGCAAAAGTTTCTTTCAAAGACGAAAAAATTGCAAATGTTCCCGTAATAGAAATGAATGATATTCCTGTACTAGGAATAATTGATATTCCCGTAATTGAAAGAAGTGATACTCCTGCAATGGAAATGAATGATAGTGATGTTGATGATGATTCTGTCATCAGTTATCTTAGCGCCGACGAAGAAGAGCAGCCAAAGCTATCTTCTTTTGATATATGGAAACATATCCAAGAATCGCGAAAGGATGTTTCCAAACCATCGATTAAGCTGACCTCGAAAGAATGGGACGACTTGTCGATTAGGTTGAATGAATATGCACAAAAGCAGCAACAGAATCGACTCCATTGTCAGCATGCGGCACTCAAGGAAGAGTTGTCGGAATGCGTTTTCAAACCAGCGATAAATAAAAGATCAAAAGAGATGATCACCGTGATGCCTATACAAAAGCGACTAGACCACATCCTATATCAACGAGAACAGAAAATAGAGAATGAAAGACAACGTTTAGCGGCATTGGAGGAAGCCACAATTTGCGAGCCAAAGATAAATAAAACAACGAGATGGAAACCAAGAGTACAACGAAACTATCTCGAGTGTGCCAATGACAGGTTAGCCCAGGAAGAAGCTGAACTCACATTCTCCCCTATAATCAATATAAGGTCCAGCAAACTTGCCAGGAAAGCAAAAGCAAAAGCACAAACCAAGCCAAACAAAATCAAACCCAAACAACCTTCTTTTCAACCGAAGATTAACTCGCGATCTCATATGCTGTCACAGAACGACGACAGATCAGTGTACGACAGACTGTATCCAGCCAAACCAGGCGATAGACCCCCTCAACATGTCAACACAGTGATATTTGACAAGCAACGACATCATTTTATTCTTCAGACCATCGCCACACTCCAAGAAAAACATAATAATAAATAATTTTCTTGTGGGCGATTCAAATTCAAATAGGAACTAGTGCGGGGACCGTAACACGATGGACCATAGAAGTGTGGGGGCTAGCCGTATTCTTATTGAATTATGATGTCACGTTTGACACAGCGAGCTATTAGACTATCACTTACTCGTAGCACTAAAACCTCATTGCTTCCCCATGTAGGTGCCGTAGCATTATTAGCGATGTTTGCATTCCATGAGAGTAACACAAGCCAATGCAATTCATATTCGCAACTGCCTCAACAGAACCACTTTTCACAACCTAATCCAAGTGTTAGTTTCATCGCAGATGCTGTGGAGAAAGCCATACCTGCATTGGTCAACATTATGGTCACACAAAATGCTGGTCGAGGGTATCTCATAGCGCAAAGTTCAGGATCGGGTTTCGTCATTGATGCGAACGGACTAATCGCGACGAATGCACACGTGGTGAAGAATGCAAGCAGTATCACGATCACTCTAAATGATGGAAGTGTTTTGAAAGGTCGTGTTCATTCCTCTGATGCTGTTTCTGATCTCGCATTGGTAATGGTGGATGAACCGTTGGAACAGCCATTGCCTACCATGGAAATTGGTGAGTTCAATTCTTATCATTTTGAAACCAGTTGTTTTGAAGTGAATTATTTTAGGAGATTCTTCAGTTCTTCGGCCGGGTGAATTTGTTATTGCCCTTGGAAGTCCTCTAAATATGCAAAATTCCGTGAGTATGTATTTCAAAGCGAATGTTTCGAACTTGTACTTACCTTTTCCCAGCTGCTGGAATAGTATCCTCCACAGTAAGAGCAGCATCAGAGCTTGGTATTCCTCAAGCTCGAACAGATTACATTCAAACAGACGCAGCTATCAACCAAGGCAACTCAGGGGGACCACTTATTAATTTGCAAGGACAAGTCGTTGGCATTAACACCATGAAAGTGGCTGGAGCAGGAGGAATTGGTTTCGCCATTCCTATTAATACTGCATGGATTGTTTTGTCTCAACTACGGGACTCTGGTAAAGTTGTTAGGCCGTACCTCGGCTTGCGAATGGTTCAGTTAACCCCAGAAGTACTTCGCTACGAGCGCCAACTAAGAAAAACTCGAGTGGCTTCTGAGAAAGGAGTGATGGTATGGGATGTCGCGGTTGGCTCTCCTGCAGATAGAGCAGGTCTCAAGAAGGGGGATGTGATTGTTGAAGTAGACGACGTGAAGATTAAATCAACGCACGAGATAACCTCCAAGATGGGTTATCATGTCGGCGCCACCCATAAATTTGGGATTATAAGAGGGGATGGGTCAGGCAATTCCCAAGTATATATTACTTCAGAACCTGCAAAAAGTTATTAAATTAGCTGCTATTTATGAAAGAGATTTTTGCGCGACGCGATTTTTAAAAAAGGTTGCTCATCTTCCTTGAACTTGAAAACAGCATATAACGTTTTTTAAATTAATAAAATAATTCATTCAACGATTCAAATTTCCCCGCGCGACATTATCATCGGTGAAAAAATGGACTATAAAAAATGAGAATCTCCCACGCCAGCCTTCATAGCACTCTATTATCCAAAACAATAGAAAAAATCAGGCTGCAAAAGTGTGCACTCAGTCTTATCTTGAAAACAAACAAGAAGGTACGAAATAATCTAACTTCAATGCAAATATATAATATGCTGTCGATATCAGTTCTGATTATAGCTAACCTGTTAGCTGCCTCCTCGGCTCTTGAACTGAGTGCTGACAATCAAGTACTTGTTCGAAATCGATTGCTGGAAGGAAATTGGGACGTTGTAAACTCAAAATTGCTAAATCCGTTAGCACTTGAACTGGACATTGCTAGTATCGAGCTCCCTATTGTTATCGATGATGCTACATGCTACTTGGGTGGAACTCCTGGTAATGAGACTCAGGCTTGCGTGGATCTTGATGTGTACTTCAAGGCCCCATTTATAGCCACATGTTCAGGGATTACTGTGGGAGATGTCAAAGTAAATCTCGAGTATTTTGGAACTGAAAAAGTGCCAAATAGAAAATGCAGAAATGAGCGAGGAGAGTATGATCCAACTTTCTATCCAGAATACGAATTGATTTGCGGTAGTTCGTGGCCCACAGGAGCGATTCCTGATATGGATGCTGCCCCTGACGAAATCATGCAAAGGTATAAATTTGAAGTTTCAGTGATAGACATGACAGTGTTTTGCGAAGTTCCCCTTATCGTAACAAATAATGTAGATAGCCAAGGTCCTACAGAAAAAGAAATCAATAATCTGGCCGAATATGGTGGTTCCAACAAATTTGCAAATTTGACAATGGATGCTTCCAAGTTGAATCTCAAACTAACCTCCTATCTATATAGTGAAGACTTTTCAAGATTCCCGCCTCAATTTGGTAGAAGTACAGACTTGGATTGTGGCGAGCAAGTAGACTTCGAGCAAGTGTTGCTCTTTGGCTATGACCTTGGCTTTGTAGAGGCTCCCATTGTTGGTAAAATCGAAATTACTGAACCCATGAACGAGAAGTTAAATGGACCGAAACAATCGATTGCCATGGATCCAATCAAGGAGATATTCTGCGAAATGCTGACTAATGCCAGTAATTCCATATCTGACCTGTTTGTGAACAATACTTTAACTCAAGAATCTGTGTACTTCAATCAAGATACGGAGCAATTAGATTCTTTCTCTGCGCTTAAATTGGAAAATGAAACCAAATTGCTGACTGATAATCTGGTAGACCTTGGAGATAATGCTGTAATGGATCTTATTGGTTTATTTCCTGGAAATTCTTTATACCTGGCAGGCGAAGATGAAGGTAAATCTTCCATTGTGGATTCATTGTACGACTTTTTAGGCGCCAATTCCAGCAATGTTGATGGACCTGATGGTTTCCTGTACTTGCTTGATTACTTCTTAAACACTACATTGGCTGAAACGAATGGAAAAGTAACCCAATTAAACCTTCTTGAAGTTGCAGAAACTGTGGTCGGTAATGAAACCATTGATGCCTCTCAAGGTCTTGAGTTCTCATTCAATGTGTCGCTCATCGAGGGTAAACCAGCAGCTGTGGTGAATATCACCTTACTCAATGTATACGTCACCACGTTCCCTGAAGGGAATTCCACCCGCGGTGTGAGAAGTTTCTTAGAGCAAGTGCGTTTAATAGGCGGACAAACGATCAAGATCCCAAGAATTGAATTGGGTGATCTATATTTCGAATTGGATCTCAAATTGGATTTTGAATTTTATGGCGGTGCTTTCTTGGTCGAGGATATAGATAACTTGGATGGATCTATGGATATGATTCTTTCTGAGTTCCTTGCTTTTGAACTTCATCAAGAGATGGGGTTTAATTTGTTATGGGAGCAATTTCTTTTAGACACTGCCGTTTTCGTGGCTTTGTCTGAAGACTCTATTCGTAATCTTCCTCTCGGACCTCTCTGGGATGATCTCACCGATTGCTTGCTCTCAACCTTTTATGTGGAGCCTAGTATCGCTGCATTTGTAGTCAATGCGAACTCGATGGATGTGAACTTCACAGGATTGGATCCATCTGCATCAGGAAGTACTGATGCAATCATTTATACTCTGGCGACGTTATTGGACTCGATAGTAGAAATATATAATGGTGCGATTCCTGGTCTTATTGAGAAACTCGTAGGTGACAATTTCGTCAACCAGCCTCTTATTGATGCTAGAACTTGCCCTCAAGTAGAAATTTCAGAAAATTCTACAGAGTTCTTCAGTTTCCAAGGAAGCTTGATGGACGAAATCCGCAACTTTCTGGACGAAGGAATGATTTCTACTGTTTTTGGAATTCTGTTCCCGAAACCTGATGCCGAGGAGCTAGAAGGCACGAGGAAGTCGGCAGATTATAATCAGTTGATATCTGAACCAATTGAACTTTTGAAAATTGATAACATTCCCGTTGGAGGAGATCGAAACTCAACGCTTGAATTCAAAATAACCACTATTGAATTAAAAGGTTTGGATCCTGCCAATTTCACTCTGTTTGATTTCTTAATCGTCAACAGCTCAGGTATTCATGGTAATGAGAGCATTTTCAACGATTTACGAATAGGCATTCCTAGCAACCCTTTGATTGTCGCCATCGAATTTGACCTGAATCAGATTCCAGATATAGATTTTCAAGTGAACGGCACTGCGCGTAGGCTTCAAGGGAATACACCAAATCCTACCTACTCGTTTTCCGAAAGACTTCCGACTAAATCGCCAACTACGCCCACCCAAGCTCCATCACCATACGCATCCGATGCACCAACATTATATCCAAGTGTTGGAAGTCAATCTTTCGCTCCTACATCGTTTCCTTCCAGACCCCCTACAAAACCAAAGGCGCTTCAGATCGAAGGTACTCAGTACAATACAATGAGAATAGAAATTCAAATTGGAAACCTTCAATTACTTCTAGATATGTGGTTGCGCTATCTCAAGTTCGATGTTGAAAGCACAACAATTGAAGAAACATTAGACTTGAATTGCTGGGTTGGAAAGCTGAAGCCATACGGAGGCTTGTATGAAATCGCAGTAGTCTTGAAAGATTCTATCATGAAGATCGATTGTATTGAGTGTGAGTCTAATGAGATACTGCAAGGTATGGCATATCAGTTCAGCAACCGAAACCCAGAATTTCAAACAGCTTCCACTGATTTTTTCGATCTCGTAAACAATCTGCTGGACAAAATTTCGCAAGTCATTATGAATCAGTTCAAGGAAGAGAATTGGGACCATGTGGTAGGCAATTTTGAGAGGCAGTGCCAACATTTAGAGCCGTTGGAAGTTGAATACAATTACACGGTGATTGTTGAGGATCTCACGCCTGCGATGGGGTACTTAGGAATCGCAGTTCTATTTCTAATGGTTACTGGATTTTTGTCTTGCTGCTGTGTAAGGGGCACTCATCATACTCATGAAGATTTTGATTTTGACGACAAACAAGCCTTGATGATGGGCGTTGAGGGTCCTGCCTTAAACCAAGCACTGTTCAATCACTCCACTGTTCCTCTCCCATGTCGCTTTATTGTTCCATTCCTGTTGTTAGCGAATCTGTTGCTATTCATTATAGGCCATGTTGGAGTGGCATTGACAACTGATATTATCGCCGTTATTGGAGGTATGAGAATTGCTCTTGAACAATTCGCTGCAATTTCGGTTATTTCCAGTACTATCTCTCTGTGGGAGAGTGGGGGATATTTTCTAGCGATTCTTCTCATCCTTGTTTCCATAGCATGGCCATATATCAAGATTATTGGAATGTTAATCTGCTGGTTTAGTCCTACGTCAGTTCTGAGCTTTGATGGAAGGGGGGCTTTCATTTCAAAATTGGATCAGTTTGGAAAGTGGAGTTTGGTTGAATTGTTTTTCGTAATATTTGTTCTTGTAACATTCGCCTTGAGTATGGAGAGTCCAAAAACGTCCTATTTAGTTGAAGATTTTTATGTGATCGATCTGGTTCTGAATCCTCAACTGAGTCTTTACACCTTTTGTACGGCCCTTGTCGTCTCGTTGTTTCTAAGTAACGTTATTGAATACTACCACGAGAAAATTGAAGAGAATGATTTCCATTTCCAACGAGGTGTGAAGCCAGAAGATGAGGAGAAGATAAGCATGATGCATTATGTGTTCGAAAGTTACTCAAAAAGCACTGTGAAATTGGGTTTCGGCGGTGTCGTTTTTGTTCTTGGAACTATTGCTGTCTCAATTGTCCTGATGGTGGTTGCTGGCATGTTGCCTGTCTTCAATACAAACATCATTGGCCTTGTGGCTCTGGTGTATGATTTTAGTGACCAGGATACCAACACGGATTACTCGCTATTCACTTTCGTGGATATCGTCTTTAGTAATGGTACCTTCGGAGCTGCCTACTTAGGTTTTGTGTTCTTGCTAACCGTTCTCATTCTTCCTGTCTTGCAGCTAATTCTGAGCGGATACTTGCTTGTCACTAAGTTCACACTCGATGAGGCGCTCTTCTGGTACATGGTGAATCATTTCCTCAGCTCATGGTGTTGTCTTGAAGTATTTATATTCGCCATCGGTCTAACTGCTCTGGAAGTCAGACAGATATCCGGATACTTGGCTGCAGCGCAATGTGAGTTTTTGAAACCCATCATGCAAGCTTATTTACTGCCTCTTGACATCGTTAATGAAGTCGATATTCAAGCCAGTTGTTTCGCAATTGAATGTAATTTGCAAATGGGAGCTTATGTGACATTTGCAGCTGTCGTTATATCAAATATTGCTCATTTCGCAGTCCAAATCAGTTTCAACAGGATGATTATTGGAAGACTTGGAAGTGCTCATACCCCAAAGGGAAACAAAGTAGCTGCTGCTTTCGAGCGATTTCTTATTTTTACTGGAGTTCTCAAGGAACAACAAGGTGCTGTCGCAGTTGCCGATAACATTACTTTTTAAGACTATCGAATTTCAAATGAAGTAAGGCTAATATGGTATTTAATTCTCATTTCAACCATTTAGCGTATAGTTTGAACTAGTTGCTAGAAAATGCTTTCTCAGTAAATGTGCCTAGATGTGTTCGAATAGATAATCGCCAAACAACTTTGAGAGCGTGTCCAAAAATCAACTGATGAGAGGATCAACCTCGTTTTGAAGATGCGCTGCTATATCATATGTTTTAAACACAACCCCAATCAGTTATTTTAAAATACCACGAATTCGTGAAATCATCCAACGCTAATTTCCTTTTAAAAAACAAGGGAGCCTTGTTGAAAGCAACTTGCTTGATGGTTATCCGCACGGTACTCAGAAGCAGTAACATTGTGAGAAATCACTGACTTTACATTGAACAGCACCGAAAGTGCATCCCTAAGCTGATTGACCAGTTGCAGAGAAAAGGTGAGCTGGGGGTCTCCCCTTTTTTGTAACGGCAGGTTGGGATGGAGTTACCTCATCCTCCTTCATTGGAAGATCTCAAGTCAAGTTCGAATATTTCTAGGAAGCCCAGTATAATTCTTGAAAATGAGGAGCATGTTGTGACGACGTTTGAAACACCAGGAAGTAGACGTTCTAGCAGTAGGACTCGGAGATCAGGTGACTCATTGACAACCAGGTTGTGTGCCGCTCTCCAAGAGCTAGAGGATATCAAAGATCTCATGATGGGTCAGAACTCAGGGACGTTGAGCATGCGTAAAGAATCGGAGTTCAAGTTTTTCCCTTTTACTCCCACAGGTAAGAGTGTGGGGTCGAGGAAAGTTACGATTACCACTGAGTCCAAAGGTTTGGAACAGGGATTGCTCAGAGCTGCAAAAGATGGGAAATTAGATAAATGCAGGAGCATCGTAGAGAAAGCAGGGGTCATTTCTTTTGATCTCAATGTGAGAGATGAGTCGGGGGATACGCCGTTGCTGCATCTCATGAAGCGCATTGACGAGAACAATGATCCGCAGTTTTCTTATACAGATCATGATCGAACAGAAGTCCTTCCTGATTTAGTGGAGTTGATGATATCTCACGGAGCAAATGTAAATTTGTTAGGCCGTGAACAGCAGTCTTCCTTTTGGCAAGCCTGTAGCGAGAATGAGATTGATTTGGTGCGTGTCATGGTAGAGACTATGAGATCAGAAGATAATGGGAAACTGCTGTTTGAATTGTTGGCCAACCCTAATATAGGGATGGTCAGGCGCGGGGATCTAAAAGAAACGCCCTGGCATCTAGCTATTGAAAAGGGAAATTTCGAAATGCTGTCATTATTGATGAATGCACAGTTACAACTGGTCATCCAAAGCAGGTATTTGCTGTCTAATTCGGATGTAGTTCAGGATAATCTGGGGGGCTCTACCTTCCTTAACTGCCAAATGCAAACAACCAGCAAAGGGAACAAGAGCTTCCATGCCGATGGGTCACCTGTTCACATCGCGATAAAGCAAGGACGACATGAAGCTGATGTTAAGCAAATGCTTGATATATTACTGGAGGAGCTCCCTGTCAACCAAGATGCCGATGAATTCGTCACGATATTTGATCCAGACTCTCGGGATATCGATGGGTGCACAGCTTTACATGTGCTCTGTGAACGCGGGTTTTCCTCATGTGTGTATCGAATGCTGACCTACGTGTACAACAAGCAGTATGTTAATATCAATATTCAGGAAAATGTTCACTTGATGACTCCCATTATGACAGCTATATTTCATGGACATGAAGCAACGGTGGAAGAGATTCTGCGTCTGAGTCCGTCCCATGTCAGTCTTTCTATGAGAAGTAATATATGCGGAATGACTCCATTGCATTTAGCTTGTGCTCATGACGTGGAAATGGACCGAGTGGTTTTGTTGCTGTGTAAAAATAAAGCTTTAGTAAAGCTGAAAGAAAGCAGCGGTTACTCTCCATTGCATCTCGCAACAATGCATGGACATATCATGATTGTAAAATGTCTTTTAAACTACAACGCAAATGCTGCTGCTGTCGACAATCATGAAAAGGAATCAGCTTTACATATTGCAGCTGCTTATGGTCATATCAACATTCTCAACGTTTTGGTTCGAAAAGGAGGAGCGGAAGTACACTCGGAAAATAGAATAGGAAGAACTGCGTTGCATCATGCATTTCAGCGTCATTCTTTTCTTAGTAGTCGAATTGAAAATTGCATTGAAAATACTCCAGCTTCAGAATTGGACACCGTGGAGCTGAGTATCAAAGAGCAAGTTAAGAAATACATTCTAGTGGTAGAGCGTAAGATGATTCGCGAAGCCATACGTAAACGAAAACTCAATAAAGCCTCAGGTCGCATGGGCGAAATGGCTTTGTTTTCATTTGATATTCATCCTTCCTCGCCTGTTGAACGCATGAATAAATCACTGGGGTATGATATGGAACAGCTGTTTCTGGCACTGAGCAACCAAAACATGCTTATCAAGTTACTCTTAGATGCTGGTGGAGACCTCGACCACGAGGACAAGAACGGGGACCCTGCTTTTATTACAACAGCGAGATTCGATTGGTTCGATTCCCATGAAGAAGAAATGACTGAGATATGCGATCACCCGAATGAGAAAGGGTTTGATTCCGAGATATTCGTTGACAAGAGAACGCAAGCAGCTGTGAAAACCCGCTGGATTGCGTCAGGGCAAAGAACTAGAGCATTGCAAGAGTTGTTATTGTGGTTGTTTTACCTTGTTGTTCTCACATCAGTAGCAACTAGATACTCCGGGGGAGGTTTATTGGAAGGATATAGTATGGAGGCAGCTCTGAAAGACAGGTTCCTAGGAGATGAATGGGATCCATATGAAGTGAAGACACTTGGTGATGTCGGTGTGATTGATGATTGGTACAAGTATCTGACAATCCCATATTTCCAGGCAATCTACGAAGTATCATCACCATATTTCATCGCGAATGCGACTACTGGGGTTTCAAGACCTTCTTTGACATCCAAAGGCTCTTTGATTAATGGGGCAATCGCTCTAGTAGGCCGGCCTAGGTACCGACAGAAACGCTCGTTAGCGGATTCATGCACCGCGAAAATGCCGTCAGTTTTACCACAAACTGAAGAAACATGTTTTTCACCTGGTTATGGTGTATTCGGCTCAATGAACCGAGCTGGTGAAGATACTGCCCCATTTATATGTGTGACAAGCAGTTCTTCGTTCCAAGTGAACTACACTGCAAATGACGGCGCTCGAAACATCGACTCTTCCTATGGACGATACGGTGAGGGTGGATATTCCGTATCACTGCCAACAGATCCATTGGAAGGCGTGGCGCTTTTAGAGCAGCTACAGCAATGTGATTTTATTTCGTTGAATACCCGGATTGCAGTGCTGGAAATGACTTTTTATAGTCGATCTGCAGAGGTATTTTCTCATGTTGAATTGTTTTTAGAAGTTACTGCCAATGGAGGTATCGTTACTGATTCCCGCTGGTTCACTTTTCAAGTACCCCGTTTTGGAAATGACGTTATGAATATCGCAACTGAAGTTATTTGGCTGGTTCTTTGTGCCTTCTATATATATTGTGAAATAAGCGCAATGTTTGAAACCTGGGGCGTGGAATATATCAAGGAAAGAAAATCACCCATGGTTTGGTGGTTCACTTTGGAAAAGCAATCAAGAGCGGAGAGAAGGGAAATTGAAAACCCCAAGGAGTTCCAAGTCATTCTGGCATTACCTGCGTTTTGTTGTAAGCGCACTCTTTGCATGTATCGAACTTCTTACCCTGTTCAACCGTATTGGGTGAACGCATTTAACTACCTTGATATCGTCATCATGATGGTAAATATTAGCTTGGTGTCGGTGCATGTCACTTTGCTGGTGAAAACCGAGAATGCGAAAGATTATTGGTATAGGAATGCGAATTCAGATGAATACATACAGATGCATGATGTCTTAGCGCTAGCATATGCAAGGCAGATGCTACTTGCCTGTACAGCTTTTCTTACGTATGTTAAGAGCCTCGAGTATATACAAGTGTCGGCGTCGCTAGCCATCCCAGTCATTATCATTGGAGGCATGCTGGAAAAGGTTTCCTCCTTCTTTCTGATCTTCTCGATATTTATTTCCGCATTCGCCCTTTTCGATTATATCCTCTTCGGATTCACCTATGCTCCAAGTAGTTCTATCTTCAAAGCTATCGTTAGCACTTTCCGTTCCAGTCTTGGTGATATTGACTTCGACGGCAAGTATGCTGCCGGTCAGAACTTTGCCGTGATTGTTACCTGTTTAGTGGCGTTTCTCATGGTAATCCTTCTGTTAAATCTACTTATCGCAATTATGAACGAGGCATTTGAGGAGATTAAATCATCAGCTGAAGCTCGATGGTGTTATATGCAATTCCGAATGATCGTGGATCACAACAGGACTTTGTATTCTCGAAAAGATATTCGACATAAACTTACCCACGCGTTGAAGCATGTGAAATCTTTCAAGATGATGAAGTCCCCAAAAGGTTCTGCATCGGTTATGGTAGAGCTCTCTCCTCTTGGTCGCAGACGCAGTAGCGGCAGCAGTGTGCAACAACCGCCTGTGGTATACCCTAGAGAAGTGTTTATGAAAAATAGAGATATTTTAGGTTGGCTTGAGCGGAAAGCTCATAACTCCGTGGTTCCATCTGAAAATCTGGATATTTAAATTTTGAAGTAGCATCCTAAACAATTCAGAGTTTACGTACTATATTTGAAAATTATTTCTTGAGCTTTTCTTTGACGTCGTTTTATAGATAAGTTAAAATATGTGAGAGTAATAATGAAATTTAATTAAGATACCTAATTGCTACACTTTGGTGCTGGCTTTTCTTTGTCATACAGTGTAGCCACATTATTGTTGGCAACATGAGTAAGAGTGTTGAAGGGAAACGTAAGAACTTTGAACATGCAAAAAAAGATGAATATTACAGGCATGAATATCCACATAGATATCTCACCTGAACTCCATTGTGATTTGTCCGCGCCGATAAACGCAGCTCTCACCACTTCGTCCTCCAAATTAGGGAGATCGGCATCCCATCTCTTCTCCTTAGAGACCTTTAGAACAGTTTCTTTTCTAGGCTGATTTCTGAAGGCCGAGAGAATATCTACTGTGATGTTTGGACTTTCAAAATCTACTAGAAATCCGTTTTCTCCGTCAATTACTTGAGTATTAAAACCCGTTGCTCGTTGTACAAGAACAGGAGTTCCGCAACAATTAGCCTCAGCTACTGTCATCCCAAGAGTCTCGAATGAAGATGCAGAGACAAGAAAATCTGAAGCCTTATACAAGACCCGGAGCCTTTCTTGACAAACCATACCGCGGTGGACAAAGATGTTGTTTGCTGGATCATGAAGAGCAGCTATGTCATCGCCTGCCTTACCAGGACCATCTCCTACAATAGCCAGCACAACTCCAGGTGGCATGGTCCTAGCTAGAAGTGATATACGTTTTTCATGTGAATACCTACCGACGTAAAGACACAACGGTAGATTGGATTTACCATTCGACAACCACCTACGAGCTTCTTGGATGTCTTCAGATGTATCCGAATCAAATTCAAAAACAGCCAGTTTTATTCTTGGACTGAAAACCCCACTTATCGCATATCCTCGTTCCAGCAACACTTGCTTATAGGAAGGTGATGTGGTGAATGTTCGACATGTCATTCGCGAGGCCAACCTGATCCACCAATCACATGCAGGACCAGATACGTACGTGCCAAAGACTCCGGTCATGCTCAGCAGTTGGCGAACATTTGTATGTAGATTGAAGAAGATAGGTTTGTTATGGTAATGAGCAAGAAAAAGAAGAAACGGCATGACTGTGTTGTCAGGACAAACGATGATATCAGCAGCTACGATGGATTCATGAAAGAATCGTAAATTTCGAAAGGTGGGAAACATAACAGGGAAAGAAGGATATAATTGGCTGGTTCCGTAGTCTACATTTCCTAGACTGGGAGAAATTACTCTCACAGAATGTCCCATCAATCGCAATTTATCAACCAGTGCACCACAGGTTACAGCAACCCCTCCACCTACAGTTATGTTGGGAGGGAAAACAGGCGTCACCATCAGCACATTCAATGCTGGAGTTCCCGCTTTTATCGGGCGCAAAACGGATGTGTTCCTAAACAAGGAGGAGCGAGAGTTAGGAAAGCGAGTCTTGATTTGAGTCGGACCATCTTTATTTGGAGGCATCTTATTTTTGATTTGATGAGGATTACTCGGAATTTGAATATTATTCGATGTCGCTCACAATCCTTAATTTGAAATATGGTAGTTTGAGATTCACGAGATTCGTTTTGAAAGGTTTTGGCAAGTAAAGCAAGTCAGCAGTATTCTTTTTTAGTTTTCGAGATTCGTATGAGATTCAAAGCGCGTGATAAGTTTTACCATAGGAGTCATAACTCATATCCAATTTGAAATTAGGCAATGCTAATACAATGTATTCTGATGGTAATACACCCGGTAACTACGTTCAAGTGTCTTTGATGGGATGCTGCGGTGCTCCAAGTGATCACAGCAATAACGATATTCACGGAGATCCTTATTCATCTCGAGATAGCAGCCCGTGTTGCCTTCCAGCTCTTCTCCAGTCAAGTTCCGACACGGATGAATTCGGAGAATTGGTTGGCAGTTACCGCAAAAAACTCCATGTGAAGGCTCATGGCTCTACTGAGATCTCCGTGTCTATCTCGTCCAGTGATTCAGTCGCATGGGGATTCAAAGCAGATAATGAAATGTCCTTTAGCAGCTATTGGTTTGACTGCTCTAAAACAAACCAAGAATCTGACTGCTATGCGGTTGAAGATTGCTTTCCCTCCCGCAAAGAGAAGGAATTCGCAGCCCGTGTTACTATGGCTGGTCGTGGAGTTACTCGTGGAACAGTTGTTCTCAAGTTTGATAATGATAATTTAGCCAGGAAAAAAGTTGAGGTGAGCATTCAAGTTCGGAGTTTGTTGGTGGGGGTAAACGTGTTGACTCCTTTTGGAAACGGTCATGTTGCTGGTCGGAATCTTCTTAACACTCTTGAAATAAAGTTGCCATTTGGGGTTTTATATTGCCCGCGAAGCACTGATACTACTGTGTCTGCTGAAGATGTTGAATTGTTGGAAGAATCCCATCGGTTAGAGGACCATGATTTGGTACTGTTGCGTGAGCCCATCGTTTTCCGAGTTCAAGACATACACCAACCATTCAAATATGTCCCTTCTCCAGAATGTTGTTTAGGTGTACATCAAATAGGTGGTGCATTCAAATGGACAGCTGGCACATCAACGGAACTTTGGGACATGTTGAGTGAAACAGAGTTGTCCATTATCAAGACATCCCTTGAAGGTATTGACTGGAGCCACTTCACTGACTATCACGTACATGTGGTTGGTAGTGGTCAGAATGGTTCTGGCTGCTACATCACGCCCAAGATGTCCGATCCCTTGACTTCTCCATTCGGATACGTCAAGTTGAAGATATTTATGTCAGCTAGTGGTATAGTAGTAAGTGATAGTGATGCTACATATGAAAAACGCCTGTTAGAGTTGCTGCATAATATGGCCACGCCGTTTTGTTCCAAACCAACTAACAAGGCAGTGTGCCTGGGTTTTGAAAAAGTATATGACGAGGATGGAACCATTCGATGGGACAAAACAACTTTGCACATTCCTAACGATTATGCTGTTAGCATTGCTAATCGCCATCCTGACCATTGTATTCCTTGTTGTAGCGTTCATCCTTATAGGTTGGACTTCGCAGCTGAGTTGGATCGATGTTATCAAATGGGTTGTAGATTAATTAAATGGTTGCCTAACAGTATGATGATCGACCCGCTTTCTGAGCTTTGTGATCCTTTCTACGCCAAAGTTCGAAGCATGGATATGATCATACTATGCCACACTGGAGAGGAACATAGCGTCGATTCCGCAGGTCTCAACAACGAACTTGGAAACCCGTTGAGGTTGAGACGCGCTTTGGATATGGGAGTTAAAGTTATTGCCGCCCATATGGCTACAGAAGGTACAGCCTTTGATTTGGATAGCACTGCTTCTTCTTCTTCATGCTCTAAACTTCCCCGAGCAGAAAACTTTGATCTTTTATTACGGCTATTCAGGGAAGACAAGTACCAAGGTTTGCTCTTCGCTGATTTCTCAGCTGTTTGTTGTATTAAGAGAGCCAAGTACCTTGAGCGTCTGTTAGATGCAACTGATATTCACGGAAGGATTGTCTATGGGTCTGATTATCCTGTACCCGCTCTAAATTTCGCAGTGGTGGTAAGTCATTTTATTTCAAACTTTGTTCTCATATTCATTCGTTTTTATCTAGACCTATCAGTTAAGGCACTTAGGGCTGCTGTCCAAGCCCCATGCACGTATATTGAAAAAGGTTTACAAATACAACCCGCTGTTGTTTGATTTGCTTTGCAAACGATTTGTCAAATCTAAAAAAGGTAACAGTTTTCCTGATTCTTCCTTTCATGAACATCCTTCATTAATGCTGTCACCTCATTTCAATTCAAAAAAACAGGAATAAATCAAATGTTTAATTAATATTCATTATTTTGAATCACCCAAACTTTGAAGGAATGTTGGATACACTGGATTCGATTCTAGGTCGTGTTTGAGGGCCAAGGCACGTTTGTATTCTATCTCGCAATTTTTGGTAGCTTGTCGGTGTTGTTTTCTTTTATTCTCTAGCATATCATATAAATCATCGTAATGTTTTTTCAGTTCCTCGGTTTGACTTTTGTACAGTATCAGGCGGTTTCGCGAATCGATAATATCGGTGTGCGTTTGTTTCGCTTGTTCAAATAAACTCAGCTCAGCTTCTTGAACCTTGGTTGGGAAGTAGTCACAAATAAGAGATTTCAAAGCGATGTTCTCACGCAACTGTCCACAGCTAATTACAATTGAATCTCTACAGGTGGGACATGAGCATTCCTTTTTTTGGTGTTCCGCGGTTTTGATATGCTTTGAAATACATCCTTTACAAAACGTATGGCCGCAGACAAGTGAGCACGGTCGAAAGTAGAGTTCCAGACAGATGGCACAAGTCATTCCATCTTTCATATTAGCTACGGTATCTTCGCAGGTAAGTTCATCCTCAACGATGTTCAAGTCAAATACACTCTCTGAATATTGTTCACTCGCAAAGTCAATCTCGGATTCATCATCTACGAAAACCTTCTTCGTTGCTGGCTCACTACTTGGAATAATATCCGAAGCCTTGCGCTTGTTTACAATTACTTCCATGATAAAGTTTCGAGTTTGATCCACTTAGTCAACGATCACTTTTTAACCCTACAAAATGAAACACGGGGGATCAATCTCTTACTACTAATTTAATAGGCCACCTTAACACTTTTCTTTCTATGGAGTTTCCCCATACAAATTAATTTTGCATCCCGTTCTTTAATTTGATCCCACCCTGATTTGGGAAAACGGGGTCTACTCAATAGTAGTCTCACACCAATAACTGTAATAGAGATCTATGTACGGCTCGGGACGATTGACACTCCCTTGGCATTTTTAAGGTACTAGTAATAACTATAGTAGACTTCTAGCATCAACGGACAAAAGGACTACAAGATATTTTTGGCAACTTGTAGAGGTTGTCATATTCGAACTCTACTTTAAAAGTACATTTGGAGTGCTACCAACAGACAATAGATAATTCGATTTTCCATGATTTAAAATTTCGAGCGTTTCTTGTTTGAAGTTGCGAATTAATAATTCTATTTATTTACGGGCTTGTAAAGAATCAATTTTCTTTCTTTGCAACCCATTTATGGAATTGTTTGTCTGTACCACATATCCAATCCCAGAAAGTGAATCCACCATAGCAGCCCACTTGATGGGAATGATGCCAATCATGTCTTAGTGGACCTCCATGAAGGCGCCCCATTAAAACCCACGGACTGAACCAAAATTCGTAGCCAGAATGCGCTTCCACAGTTTCCTGTGATCTCATGCACACATACACAAATGTAGAAAGAAAATGACGCGGAAATATAGCAGGGCCGATGAGAGTCGACGGCAGGTTCACCAATATCTCTTCAGAGAGGGAAGCCCAACCAGCACATACCCCTTGGGATGCATTCAGATCCTTTATTTTTACTACAGGAATCATGCTAAAAACTTACCGATTGGTGTGGTGAACTTGTGGTGCTGCTTATGTACTTTCGAGTACAACAACGGGTGATGGACCAGTCTATGCGACCAGTAGAAGTATGCATCAAACGAAAGCTGGTAGATGATTATATCGATAGCCATCTCTGTCCAAGTGAACGACGTGCCTTCGAACTGAAGTCGGTCTTTGAAAGCCACAAGGAAAAGTCCGTAAGAAACAAATGGCAACGCCAGATGTCGATATGCCATATCAATAACACACTCCCGAACCAAATCAGAGGGCGGATGTTTTCCTCCTTGAATTTTGCTTTCTTTGAAATAGTCCCATTTGTAACAGAACAAGTACAGTAAGGCAAATTGGCCCCAATAAAACACCACGATGGAAAACAAAACTCCCAAACTAAACAAGGTGGCTTCCGGATCTAGAACATCTCCTACCGTATTTCTTAATTGGTCTTTGAACGAAGGCCACAGTATCTCCCATGATAAGTATGTCATTTGAAGAAAGTTTTTCAATCCCACCTTCTACTCGAATTTTTTTATTGCATTCTCAGTAGTGTAGACTATGAATGTTTGCGTCTTGGTTCTTGGCGATGCCGGTAGATCTCCTCGAATGCAGTATCACTGTATCTCACTAGCTAATGAACTTTGTGTAAAATCTGTAACACTAGTGGGCGTGGCTGGCCAACGATGCGTCGAAGATTTGGAGTCTCATCCGAAGGTACAAAAAAATTTGATAGCTGAAGATATGACAAAAGGGCTTTCCCGTAAGCTGTTCTTGATCTATGCACCAGTGAAAATCATAACACAATCTTTCAAGCTATTTTTCATCCTGATGACTATCCCGAATCTAGATCTTATTCTAATCCAGAACCCGCCATGTATCCCTACATTTGCAGTGGCAGGTGTGGTCAAATTACTTCGAGGAACTAAGATCATGATAGACTGGCACAATTTAGGATTCACTATACTGGCCTATTCCGCAGGTAGTGTCATCGTATATGTTGCCAAAATGTACGAAGTCTACCTTGCGTATGTATTCAGCGACGAGCACATTTGTGTCACGAAAGCAATGCGTGAATGGTTGCTGGAAAATGTTGGAATGTCAAGCGTCACAGTTCAATATGATAAGCCACCAGTAATGTTTCACAGAAGGACCATTGAGGAACAGCATCAATTGTTCGAAAACATATCCCAACCTTTGATGGGTCGCAATGTGTTTACCTGCGAAAGGAAAGGTTCGTGCCAAAGTCTTGCAGACCGTCCCTTTATTCTGGTTAGTTCCACCAGTTGGACACCGGATGAAGATTTTGGTGTTTTACTAGCTGCATTAGAAGTACTGGACACAGACAATATTTTGCCAAGACGAATATTGTGTATTGTGACAGGACAAGGCCCACAGAAAGAAATGTACTTGGCTAAAATTCAAAAGATGAACATGAAGCAAATCGACGTGAGAACTATGTGGCTCGAAGCTGAAGATTATCCGAAGTTATTAGGATCTGCAGATTTGGTAAGTGGATTGTGTTTTTAAAAGAGGGTATTTTTTATCGATGGATAACAATTAGGGTGTTTGTCTGCATACTTCCTCCTCCGATTTGGATTTACCGATGAAAGTTGTGGATATGTTTGGGTCTAGTCTCCCTGTTTGCGCAATTGGTTACAGTTGCCTCGACGAATTAGTGCTTCATCAAAAGAATGGAATGATCTTCAAAGATGAAATCGAGTTGGCGGAACAATTATTGAAACTGGTGAATACAAAAACAGGCCCTATATTGCTGGAGCAGTTTCGCATGCACATTGAAAAGCATTTCTTAGCATCACGATGGGCTGAAAACTGGAAACTAAATACAGGACCACTCGTAAAGAAATTGGGAAAAGCTCCAAACGTATCTGTGATTGTCAAGCTACTGATATTGGCGCTGCTGCTCTTCGGTTCATTGTTCATCAAGCTTTAGTGTCGACTCCTTTGGCGTGGTTGATGGTATCGCTCCATCGATTCTTCCACTTGTCGAAACCTGTTTTCGGCTCATCATGATTTTCGAGTTTCGAAGTTCCTAGATTGCTTTCAAGTTCCTGTAGCTTAGACACGTCGTCTTTAGACATGGGGTTATTGATGAAGCTTACTACGGGATAGAGATTTTCATCGGATCTCTTCTTTCGCTTGCACGCACATGCTACTATTACCAACACCACTACCAAAAATGACCCCCCTCCAATCGTTATAATCAGCCACAACTCCATCGTGGATTTTATATGCAGTATTAACGGATATATATTTTAAACACAACAAAACGTTTTTTTTAAAGCACTACAAGTAGTGGATAAAAGCCATCAAATGCTAATTTCTTAATAAACAAGAGTATCTTGTTGAAAGAAAAGAGCCTGATGGCAATCCGTGAGGTAATCAGAAGCAAGAAC
>Ga0105055_10002984_pt1 | contig 25974 bp, 17 predicted proteins | sample BON03_FD_78090 | JGI IMG/M metagenome (GOLD analysis project Ga0105055, IMG submission 78090) | Freshwater microbial communities from Lake Bonney liftoff mats and glacier meltwater in Antarctica - BON-03 | ecosystem: Environmental > Aquatic > Freshwater > Ice > Glacier meltwater | place: Lake...
ATCGGCCAGCACCCAACGCCAAGGCTGCCACCGGGCCATGGGCCCTTGAACCGGCTCGCGCCGCATCACCACATCGACATCGATCGCGGGGCGGCTGGCCCGCTCGGGGGCTGTATGTGAATCGCTTTGCATAAGGACTCCCACTTTAAGCCAAGCCCAGCCCATTGGGGATCCGGTCCAGCCCTAACGTCTGTCCCAACCAAGCCCCGGCGCGTGAACCCCTCTTGTCAGCCTGGGCGAAGCGCGGCGGTCCAAGGCCCAGCCTTTGCTTTCCCGCGCGTGAAGTGCAGCAGTCTCGGGGTCGGCGGCCTGGACTGCTCAACTGGCGTTTGTCATGACGGCTGCGCGTGACGCTAACTCAGCCGCGCTGCGCGAGCACAGTCTGGCTAGCGGGCTTGGCGCTCGCTACCGTTGCGCAGCAAAGCGCGCAACACACGGCTCAGTTGCACCTCGGTAAACGGCTTGTCTAGCCTCGCCACAACCCCCAGGGCCTCCATGGCCTTGGACACGGATTCGTCGACACGCCCGCTGGCCAGCACCACCGGCAAGCTGGGAAATGTGCGCCGAAGTGCGAGCACAAGGGCGAGCCCGTCCACGTGCGGCATGTGCAGGTCGGTGATGACCACTCGCACCTCGCACCGGTGCGCCTCGATCTGAATCAACGCATCGGCACCATCGGTGGCCAGCACCGCGCGCAGATTCAGCCGTTCCAGCACGGAGCGCCCAACCTCACGCACCGCCGCCTCATCGTCAACAAACACGACGGTCTCGCCCTGCCCGCGCCAGCCATCAACGTCTTCAGGCTGCAGCATAGGCGCTTCGCCCGACAAGGCAGCCGGCAGGTAAACCGCAAACGTCGAGCCCTGCCCAGGCTGCGAATACACCTGCAAGAAACCGCCGTGGCTTTTGACCAGGCCCAGCAGGGTGGACAGGCCCAACCCGGTGCCTCGGTCAGCGGCCTTGGTGGTGAAAAAGGGGTCGAAAATGCGGTCCAGGATCTCTGGTTCGATACCCGATCCGGTGTCGCTCACCCGCAGCAAAACGTAGCTGCCGGGTCGGGCGTTCTCGATCGCGCGGGCGTAGACGGCGTCTATTTCCACCCGGCGCACCTTGATGGCGATCAGACCGCCCTCGGGCATGGCGTCGCGCGCATTGAGGCACAGGTTGAGGAGGATTTGGTGCAACTGGGTGGCGTCACCCACCACCAGCGGCACATCGGACTCGCAGTCCAACAGCAGCTGGATGTTCTTGGGGAAGCTACCCTGCACCAGACTCTCGATCTCTTGGATCAGCCGCGACACCTGAACCGGTACCCGATCGCCCTCGACACCGCGGGCAAAGGTGAGCAGCTGGCGAACCATGTCGGCACCTCGGCGGGCGCTGCCGTGCATGAGCTCAAACAGCCTGGCCTCCTGCGGAAACTGCTCTTTGAGCATGCCCATGCCCATGAGAATGGGCGCCAGTGCGTTGTTCAAATCGTGCGCCACGCCGCCGGCCAGCGTGCCCAGGCTCTCCAGGCGTTGCGAGCGCAGTTGCTGTCGCTCCACCAACTTCATCTGCGTGATGTTCTCGTGCGAGACCACCACTCGCACCTCACCCTCACCAGGGAAGCGCTCGGCGCGGCACACGAACCACCGCTGTTCGCGTGGCAGGTGGTCGCTGTATTCACACAGAAAGCTGGGAAGCCCGCCGCAGATCACGCTGCGGATACCGGCGGCCAGGGCGGGGCCGGCGGGCAAAGCGTCCGCGCCGGTGCGCTCGCAATGCAAAAGGTAGTTCCCACCCTCGCGCACCAGGTCCTTGTCTCCCAAGCTTCTCCAGCTGCGGTTGGCGGCCAAGATCACACCCCGCTGGTCCAGGATCACCACACCTGCGCTCATTGCATCGAGGGTGGCGTGGGCGAAACGCTCGCTCTCCATCACGCTGCGGGTTTGCGCCTCCACCCGATGCTCCAGCTCCTGGTTGAGCAGCGCCAGCCCGTTCTCGGCGCACTTGCGCGAGTCGATGTCCATCCAGTACCCGATCAGCTCGGTGGGCACACCGTTGCCGTCGCGAACCAGCAGACACTGGTCTTGAAGCCAGCGGTGCTGCCCATTGCCGGCGTCCAGCCGGTATTCGGCGGCGTGCTGCCCCTGCGCCAGCACAGCAGGCCAGTGTTGCCGCATGCGCTCGCGATCCTCGGCGTGCACCGCCTGGATCAGCCGGTCTGGCTCGCGCCACCAAGCCTTCGGATCCAGCGCGGTGAGCTCGCTCACGTTGGGACTCAGGTAGGTCAAAACATGCGGCGGGGCCGCCTGGACGGTGTAAATCGTGACCGGGCTGGAGGCCACCAGAAAATTCAGCCGCGCTTCGCTGGTGCGCAGTGCGCCTTCCGCGCGCCGCCGCGCCATCGAGCCGCCCATCACATCAGCCAACACCTTGAGCAACTCGATCTCATCGGCCATCCACTCGCGCGGGTTGCTCGATGCGCTGTAACCAATGAAGCCGAATGGCAGACCGTCTTTCTGTACCGACAAAACAAGCAAGGCGCGTATGCCCCGAGATTGCAACAGCGCGCGGTCGGCCGCGGCCTCGTCCGGCAGTGCCAACACATCGGCAACCGAGACCACGCCCTCGCGCAGGAAGCGCTCGCGCATCCAGGGTGTGCCGTCCAGCTCGGCCTCCAGCATGGCTTCGGTGTCCACCGAGATGCCAGGCGCATTCCAGATTCGCCTGCCACGCATCAGCTGGGCGTCGCTCGAAAAAGTGAACAGGTAGGCCCGGTCGGCACCCAACTGGGAGCCGCTTTCGCCCAATGCGGCATCGATAGCAGCACCGGTCTGTTCGTATGAAGCCCCCATGAGCGCAGCCGCTGCCACGCTGATCACACGCTGCATGTCCCGCTGGCGCCGCAACGCCACCTCAGCCGCCTTGATGTGGGTGATGTCGGTCTGGATCGCAACCACCTGGTAGATCCGGCCATTCGCGTCGAAAAAAGGGGTCACGGTGGACTCCAGCCAGCACAGGCCACCGTCCTTGCGGTGGCCGCCAATTTCGCCGCGCCACACCTGGCCTGCTTTCAGCAGGGTCCAGACCGACTGCACAAAACTGGAGTCCGCCTGGGCGCCGAGCAGTTGCTGGAATGTTTGACCTTGCAGTTCGCTCGCGGTGAAGCCGCTGGTGCGACAAAACAGCGCGTTGGCGTAAGTGATGACGCCGGTCTGGTCGGCAATGGTGACCATCGCATGGTGATCAAGCGCGAGGTGCTCGCGTTCGCGTTCGTACAGCGTGGTCTCCAGCCGACGTTGCACCGCCAGAATTTGCCGCGCTCGGCTGGCCCGTGCCCCGACCGCAGCAACGAGGTGCTGCGGCTGCAAGGGCTTGATCAGGAAGTCGTCGCCGCCCAGGCTCAAAGCCAGCAGCTGCTGGGTCAGGTCGGTTTCGCCAGAGAGAAACAAGATGGGCAGGTGCAGCAAAGACTCTTCCCGGCGCAGCGCAGCGGCCAGCTCGGGGCCGCTGGTGCCCGGCATGTAGACGTCCAGCAGCAACACGTCGGGCTTAAAGGAGCGCACCGTCGCCAGGACCAGCTCGGGTTGACACAGGGTCAAGACCTCCATGCCCGCACCAAGAAGTACCGCGGCGTGTGCCTCCAGCAGCATCTGATCGTCGTCAACCAACAAAACACGCCAGGGCTCCTGCTGCTCGGCACCAGCCGGTCGCTGGTTTGCAGGCTTGGGACCATCCAGATTCGGTTGGGCCTCGGCAACCGCCAAAGATGACGCACAGGCGGAGCGCGCCAGCGCCTGTAGGCGCTGGTGGGTTTGACCCAGCTGCCCATCTGCGGCGGCATCGGCACAGGTGCCATTGCGAAGGGCCGTGAACAAACCCTGTTCCAGTTCGCGCGCCACCAGCGACACCTCGGACAGACCAAACGTACCGGCGGACCCGGAGAGCTTGTGCACGCACTGGTGCAAGGCCTCGCAAGCGCGGGCATCGTCGGTGTCGGCGGTCGTCCATTGCGCCCACAGCGTCTGAACCTCACCCATGCGAGCGGGCAGCTTGTCCAGGAACTGGCGTCGCAAAAGCAACAGATGCGGTGGCAGCAGGTCCTGACCGGCCCTCGCCTGGAAATCAAACATGGGCGACCTCCCACAGCGCACGCACCTGGTCGGCCAGGGTCATCGGATCAAAGGGCTTCGCAATCACCGCGAGCGCTCCCAGCGCCATGAACTGCGCTATCTCCACCGGCTGCACTTTGGCTGTCATGAACACCACCGGCACATTGGCCAGCTCCGGTTTTTCGCGCAACGCGCGCAGGGTGCCTGGGCCGTCCATGCCGGGCATCATCACGTCCAGCAGCACCAGCTCGGGTTGAAACGCTGCCACCTCGCGCAACGCCTCCTCGCCCGACGCACAAATCTTGACCGTTAGTCTGCCCACGGTTTCCAGCGCCAGCTGCGCCACCACGCGGATATCGGGTTCGTCTTCAACGTAAAGCACCCGTTGCAGTGCACTCATGGCATTTCCTTCGGTTGATCGTTGGCCCAATGGCGTCCATCAATGGCCGCCATCAGCTCGCGCGGCGTGACCATCGTTTTGTGCAGCACCGCATCGGCATGCTCGGCCTCGGTGGCGCTCAGCTCGGCGCTGCTCAAGATCACCACGCGCGCACCCGGCTGTTGGCGACGAATCTCGGGCAAGCGATCCCAGCCAGACTCATTGGGCAAGCTGAGATCAAGCAACACCACATCGAAACGCTCCAGCGACATGCGGGCCCGCGCCTCGCGCAAGGTGGTGGCGTGCTCGAAGTTGAAGCCCATGCCCGCCATGTCGCACACCATCTCGTGAACCGTTTGGTCGTCCTCCACATGCAGTACCCGGGTGGGCGCGTGCGATGGGCCGCGAATGAGGCGCTGCAGCGCGCCAAGCAGGCGCGACTGGTCGATCGGCTTGGCCAGCCACTCGATATTGGCCATGTCACCAACATAGGCATGGCGCTCTTCCTGCATGCAGGCTGCCACCACCACGATGGGCAGCTTGTGCGTCGCGTGCTGCGCCCGCAAGACGCGGATCAGGTCGAGGCCGGTCATGTTGGGCAGCATCAAATCCACCGTGACCGCTGCGTAGACATGCTGCTCGCACATGGCCAGTGCTTGCGCTGCGTGGGTGACGCTGTCCACCTGGTAGCCAGCACGGATAAGCATGAGGGTAAGCAGACGCGCAACGTCGGTACCGTACTCCACCACCAGCATCCGTGGCGCCCGCAACGGAGGGCTCTGCGCCAACGGATATCGCGTCCCCGGCGGCGACATCGCAAGCTGCCACAGCGGCAGATCGACGTGAAAACAAGCACCCTGCCCAGGCTGTGAGGCATAGCCCACCTGCCCGCCCATGCGTTCGACGAGCTCGCGGGTGATCGCCAGACCGAGACCTGTGCCGCCTTTTTGGCGTGTGTCCGAAGCGTCAGCCTGGGAGAATTTCTCGAATATCCGCGCCTGGAAGTCAAGTGGTACGCCGCTGCCGTGATCGGCCACCGACACGCGAACCCGGCCGCCCTGGTGCTGTACCGAGACCTCTACCGAGGCACCGCGTGGCGAGAACTTGGCGGCGTTGGACAGCAGATTGGCCAGCACCTGCTGCAAGCGCTGGGCATCCACACACACCCAGGCGCCATCACCGCGCTCAGCCAACACAAGCCGCACACCCAAAGGTTCGGCGTAAGCCTGATTGACCTGCAACGCCTGCTCCAACAGGGGCATCAGTTCCTGCCCAAGCATGGCAAAGCTCTGCTTGCCCGACAACAGCTTTTCCATGTCCAGCAGGTCATCGATCAGGAATGCCAGGCGCTGACCGTTTTTGTGCGCCACCTGCAGCAGCCGCGCGATCGCTGGCGGCAGCTCGCCCACAGCGCCTCCAAGCAGCAGACCCAGCGAACCCGAGATTGCCGTGAGCGGCGTGCGCAACTCGTGGCTGACGGTGGAGAGAAACTCCGACTTGACACGGTTGGCCCGCTCAGCTTCGTCGCGTGCATTTTTCATCTCCAGGGTGCGCTGCTCCATCGATTTGCGCTCCCGCTGCAGCTCGACATCGCGTGCTTGAATCTCGGCCAACATGCGGTTGAAGTCGTCAACCAGATCGCCAATTTCATCGTTGCTGGCCTTTACCGCTCGAATCGCATAGTCCTGCGACACCGACACCTGGCGGGTGACCTGCTTGAGCGCCAGGATCGGATCGCTCACGGTGCGCCGCAGGCGCACGCCATAGAACACCGCCAGACCGGCCAAGCAGCCACCGATGAAGGCCATGACAGCGATGTGGCGCAACAGGGACCACCACAGCTGCCCCAGATGGGCCTGCACCTCGATGCGACCAATCGCCTGGCCGTTATCCAAAAGGGTGTAAGCCGCTTGCACCTGCTGGGGCAGTAAAACGGTGGCGAGTTGAAACAACCACGGGGATTCGATGCGCCCGCCAAAATCGGCTCGAGCGAACGGCTTTCCGTCAGCCGAATAGAGCTGTGCTGTCACCACGTCCTCTTGCATGCGCAGCGCCAGCAATGTCTGGCGCGCGCCCTCGGCATCGTTGAACGCCAGCGCCGCACGGCTGTTTTCGCCCACCACCTGGGCCAGAGCCAGCAGCTGAACGCCCCTCTCCTGGTAGCGGGCGATCGCCGTGCCCACAGTGAAGACGCCCGCAATCATCAAGACCGCCAGCACCGTGTTCAGCACCAACAGCAGCCCCAGCTTGTGGACAATGGAGAGGTCGCGCCAGCTCATTGCAGCACCCTTCCCGCGAGTTTGACCATTTGGTTGTTGAGCACCAGTCCGCCGCGCTCGACCGCCACCAGATTCACATCGAAGCGCACCCGGCTGTCCTCCAGACGCAGCACCATCATGCCGCCCAGGTGCAAGAAGCCTGGGAAATCGGCCACCGTGAGGACCGGGATACCGGCCACCGCGCGCAGGATCACATCGGCGCGGCCCTCATCAGAGTCGGTGAGAAACAGCAGGTCGCAACCTCGCCAATCGGCGTTCGCCACCCCCTGGCGCACCTCGACATCGCGACCGTCCACCAAGCGCCCCTGCAACAAGGCAAATTGGCCCCCCAGCACCTGCGTCGAGGGCGAGCACATCAACAGCTTGTCGCGCTGGCGTGACCACTGGGTGAACTTGGCGAAATTCAACAAAAAACCCGCTTTCACCACCGCCTCACCAACCGACTGCGCCCGCACAGGCACGGCGGCCAAAAAAAGACACGCCAGAAGCAGACAAGTGGCGGTGGGGCGCCAAAATCCCCCGGCAACAGGCACGTTCAGTATTTCCAGCGGGCCTGCACCAATACGCTGGGTGGCGTTTGACTGGGAAGCAAATCGTTTGATCTGAACTCCGCGTGACGTCGGGTCAACAGGTGGCGGCCCGTCAGGCTCAACTCCAGGTCCGGCGTGGCTCGCCAGCCCAAGCGCAGGTCCAGGCGGGTGTGGCTCGGTATCGCAAATTCTGACAAACGGCCGGTGTAGTAAAGGTGGGCGTCCAGCTCAAGGTTGTGGCCCAGGTTGTGAGAGGAATGGAGCTGCGCCATGTAACGCGGTGAAGACCCTTCTTTGCCGTAGGCGCTCTCGCCGCTACCCCCGTTCTTGGCACGCAGCTTCATATTCAGCACACTGAAGCCCGCCTTCAGCCGCCAACTCGGCATGGCCTGCCAGCTGGTGCTGAGCTCCAGGCCAGAGGTGGTGGCACGCAGGGCATTGCCGATTCGGGCATAGGCCTGTGGGAATGGCAAAAAAATCGGCGGCTCGGGTTCCAATGAAAAAAGATTGTCATAGGTGTTGTAGAAAGCGCTGACGTCCAAGCTGAGCTTTGGCGTGATCTGACCGCGGTAGCCGATTTCTCGGGACAGCAGCACCTGAGAGTCTAGGCTCGGGTTGCCGTTGATGCCAGACAAAACCGGCATGTCAGGCATAGGTGCTGGCATCGGGACGAAACTGACGATGCGCAGCCGGCCATTCAAGCTTGAGGGCGAGGGCGTTTGCACCGCACGCGAAACCGCTGCCCACACTGTGTCGGTGGCTGAGGCGCGCCACAGCAGCCTGGCATTTGGCTGCCATTCGACGCCAGTGTGGTCGTTGTGTTCGATCTTGCTGCCCAGGGTCAGGCTGAGCGCGTCGCGCAGCCGAATCTCGTCTTGCAAGAAAGCGCTGAACAACTGGGTTGAGCGGCGGAGATTTGGCAGCGACACCGTGTCGGTGCCGCTGAAGTCGTTGTTCACCTGGCGAAATCCAAGACCCCAGTTCAGCTCATGCGCCGGGCTGAGCTTCCAGCGGCGCTGAAAATCCAGATCGAAGGTATCGACACGAAGATCAACGATGATTCCAGACAACTCAAACCTGTCCGCATACGCCTGAACCTGCCAGGACCCGTCCGACCCCAGCAGGCGCTGCCAGCGCAGAAGCAGGTTGCCACCAGAAAAATGGCCTGTCGCGGGTACATAGCTGGAGGCCGGTGGAGAAAGCGTGGTGGAGAAGACCGACTCCTGAGCGCGGGTGTCAAAAACATCGCCTTGCACCGTGAACGTGTCGCGATCGGCTGGCTTCAGGTCGGCGCGCAAGCCGACGCGCTTTTGCTTCCAGGCGTCGTGGGCTTTCAGCCCGGCGGATGTGTCAAGCGGACCGTGATCGTCCAGCTTGAGATAGGCGCGCCAATGGCCCCCATTGGCAAGCGCTCCACCCTGGCGCACCAGCGCTGTGCGCTCCAAGTTGCCTGCGCGCAGCTCGGCATGACCGCCCTGGGTGTCCTCGGCCCGACGGGTGATGATGTTGATCACGCCGTTGACCGCGTTGGCCCCCCACAAGGTGCCTCCAGGCCCGCGGATCACCTCGATGCGGTCCACGTCCTCCAGCACCACATCCTGCGCTTCCCACAAGGTGCCACTGTACATCGGTGAATAGAGGACTCGGCCATCAAGCAAAACCAGCAAATTGCCGCTGTACCGGCTGTTGAAACCGCGAATGCCCACAGCGTAGCGACTGCCGTCGATACGCGAAACCTGCACCCCGGGCGCCAGCCTGAGGGCCTCGGGGAGGCTGGTGGCACCAGAGCGGCGAATTTCCTCGCGCCCAATCACATAAATGGCCGTGCTCACATCCGCAAGCTGCTGCGGCTTCTTGGCGGCCGAGCTGACCTCCACCCGCATCAGCTCTTCCAGGCTCAGCAACGTTGGGTCCTCAGCCTGAGCGGCCGCAGCGCCCCCCAGGAGGGCACCCACGAGGCACGCCCCCAAAGTCTTTGAAATCAGCCGCCGTGGCCGTTGAGCCAGCCGAGTCTTTTGCAAGAGCCGGGGCTTGGGTAAATTTCGCATGGGTATTTTGGTCCGAGGAACGGAGTTGATCGGTCAACAGTTGATGGCCAGCCCGAACATGGCCAGGTCATTGCAATGTTTTATCGGTCGGTGCGGCGCAAAGATTAACCTTCGGCGCACACGCAAAACCCCAAATACGTCGCGCTCGGGAACTGGATCACAGATGGATCGCCGCGTGACGGGTTGGCGGCCCCACACCAAAGCCCTGTCAAGGCCAGAAAAGAGCCGGCGGCGCCCCAAACGCACCCAAAACGTCAAGCGGTCGCGCCAACTGTTTGGACAACCCAAAGGGGGGATCACCAAAAACCCCGTTTGCCGCCCAATCTTTGAGGCCGACGGGCCTCTTCGGCCGAGCGCTTCAGGTGTTCTTGGACACCTTGATCGTGGGAAATTTGCTCGAAAAATCCTTCACCTTGGCCGCCACCTTGATCGCCACCTGGCGCGCCACGCTTTTGTACAGACCAGCGATCTCGCCATCGGGGTCGGCCACCACGCTGGGCATGCCGTTGTCGGCCTGCACGCGAATACTCATGTTGAGCGGCAACGCGCCCAGGTAGTCCATATCAAACTCTTTTGCCATCTTCTTGCCGCCGTCGGCACCAAAAATGTGCTCAACATGGCCACAGTTCTGGCACACATGCACAGCCATGTTCTCCACAATGCCCAGAATGGGCACGCCCACTTTCTCGAACATCTTGATGCCCTTGCGCGCATCAATCAGCGCGATGTCTTGTGGCGTTGTCACAATCACAGCGCCGGTCAGCGGCACCCGCTGCGACAGCGTGAGCTGGATGTCGCCGGTGCCTGGTGGCATATCAACAATCAGATAGTCGAGGTCGCGCCAATTGGTCTGGCGCAGCAGCTGTTCCAGCGCCTGCGTGGCCATCGGACCGCGCCAGACCATGGCCTCGTCGCGGTCCACCAGGAAGCCGATTGAAATCACCTGCACGCCGTAGTTCTCCATCGGCTCCATGGTCTTGCCATCGCTGCTCTCGGGCCGACCCTGCACACCCATCATGGTCGGCTGGCTGGGGCCATAGATATCGGCATCCAGAATGCCGACGCTGGCGCCTTCTGCTGCCAACGCCAGTGCCAGATTGACCGCCGTGGTGCTTTTGCCTACGCCGCCCTTGCCCGAAGCCACCGCAATGATGTTCTTGACATTGGGCATGAGCTGCACGCCGCGCTGCACTGCGTGCGCCTGGACTTTGAACGTGAGATTGACCGAGGCGTTGTCCACACCGGGCACCGCCTTGGCCGCGCCGACCAGGGCGCGGCGCAGCGCCGGCATCTGGCTTTTGGCCGGGTAGCCCAACTCGACATCAAAGGACACATCGCCGTTGGTGATTTGCAGGTTACGCAAGGCTTTGGTGGATACAAAGTCCTGGTGCGTGTTCGGGTCGGTCACGGCCTGCAGGGCGTTCAGCAGCGCTTGTTGATCAACAGCCATGGGGCGGTTCTCCTCGGAAAATTCATGTGGGGAAGGCGCGAAAAAGCACCATGCAAAAGCAACGACTCGACGGTGCGGCAGGTTCTACGGCTGCGGCGTCGAGTCTACGCCTGGGCTCACGCGACCCGATAAACCCGGCGCGGGGGCGTTCTTGGTCTTTGCGAGCTATCGCAACAGACCATGGCGCATCTGGCGGGCAACCTAAAATCGTGGGTTACCCCCGCTTGAGAATGCCCCCATGAGCCAGCCGAGACGCCTGTTCGTCACCACCGCCCTGCCGTATGCCAACGGCCATTTCCACATCGGTCACATCATGGAGTACATCCAGGCCGACATCTGGGTGCGGTATCAACGCATGCGCGGCCACGAGGTGCACTTCGTTTGCGCCGACGATGCCCACGGCGCGCCGATCATGATCGCGGCCGAAAAGGCCGGCAAGACGCCACAGCAGTTCGTGGCGGACATCGCCGCCGGCCGCAAGCCTTATCTGGATGGTTTTCACATCGCGTTTGACAACTGGCACAGCACCGACGCACCCGAGAACCACCAGCTGGCGCAAGACATTTACCGCGCGCTCAAGGCCAGCGACCTGATCGAGACCCGCAGCATCGAGCAGTTTTTCGACCCCGAGAAAAACATGTTTTTACCGGACCGCTTCATCAAAGGCGAGTGCCCGAACTGCCACGCCAAAGACCAGTATGGCGACAACTGCGAGGTCTGTGGCAAGGTCTACAGTCCCACCGAACTGATCAACCCGTATTCGGCGCTGTCGGGCGCCAAGCCGGTGCTCAAAAGCTCGGCGCATTTCTTTTTCAAGCTGTCCGATCCGCGCTGTCTGGCGTTTCTTGAACAGTGGACGCAGAGCGGTGCGGTGCAGCCCGAGGTGCTCAACAAGATCAGCGAGTGGATCGAGCCTGGCCCCGACGGCAAACCCAAGATGGGCGACTGGGACATCAGCCGCGACGCGCCCTACTTCGGCATTGAAATCCCGGATGCACCGGGCAAGTATTTCTATGTGTGGCTCGACGCGCCGATCGGCTATCTGGCCTCGTTGAAGAACCACTTCGGCAAGATCGGGGTCGATTACGACGCCTTCATGGCCGACCCCACCACCGAGCAGTACCACTTCATCGGCAAAGACATCATCACCTTCCACACCCTGTTCTGGCCGGCCATGCTCAAGTTCAGCGGCCGCAAGGTGCCCAACGCGGTGTTCGTTCACGGCTTTCTCACCCTCAACAACGGCGAGAAGATGAGCAAGAGCCGGGGCACCGGCCTGGACCCACTGAAGTACCTGAGCCTGGGCATGAACCCCGAGTGGCTGCGCTACTACCTGGCGGCCAAGCTCAGCGGCAAAAACGAAGACGTCGACTTCAACCCGGAAGACTTCCTGCTGCGGGTCAACAGCGACCTGGTGGGCAAATACATCAACATCGCCAGCCGCGCCGCAGGCTTTATCGCCAAGCGCTTCAACGGCCAGCTGGGCGCTGTCTCGGCCGATGGTGGCGCTTTGCTCGACCACCTTAAAAGCGCTGCGCCGCAGATCGTCGAGCTCTACGCCGCGCGCGAGACCGGCAAGGCGCTGCGCGAAATCATGCAGCTGGCGGACCGGGTCAACGCCTATGTGGACCAGAACAAGCCGTGGGAGTTGGCCAAGCAAGACGGCATGGATGGCCGACTGCAAGACGTGTGCAGCGCTTGCATCGAAGCCTTCCGCCTGCTCTCGCTTTACCTCAAGCCGGTGCTGCCGGCGCTGGCGCAGCAGGTTGAGTATTTCCTCAAGATTGAGCCACTGGCCTTTGCCGACGCCAGCCGCCTCCTCGGCGCGGGACACGCCATTGGCATCTACCGGCACCTGTTGCAGCGGGTCGAATTGAAGCAGCTCGATGCGCTGTTCGAACCGCCACCAGCGCCTGAAGTGCCGAAGGCCCTGCCCGGCGGCGAGGCCATCGGTGAGACCATCACCATCGACGACTTCAGCAAGATCGACCTGCGCATCGCCCAGATCGTCAATTGCGAGGCGGTCGAAGGCTCGACCAAGCTGCTGCGTCTCACGCTCGATGTGGGCGAGGGCAAAACCCGCAACGTGTTCAGCGGCATCGCCAGCGCCTACAAGCCGGAAGAGCTTGTGGGCAAGCTCACCGTGGTGGTCGCCAACCTGGCGCCGCGCAAGATGAAGTTTGGTGTCAGCGAAGGCATGGTGCTGGCCGCCAGCCATGGCGACGAAAAGGCGCAGCCGGGCATCCACATTCTGGAGCCCTGGCCGGGTGCTTCGCCGGGCCTGCGGGTGCGCTAAGGGGCACGCACCCGATGTTCGAACCGATCCGCGGCTTCACCAGCTTGCAGCGCACGCCGCAAAGCGATCTGAAGCTCGGTTCGGTGCTGGCCTTTGTGGCCGGGGCGGTCAATGCGGGTGGCTGGCTGGCGGTGGGGTATTACACCTCGCACATGACCGGCATCGTGTCGTCCCTGGCCGACAACCTGGTGCTCGGTCGGGCGGGGCTGGTTTTGGCTGGGCTGGTCGCTCTGTTGTCTTTTCTGTTGGGCGCTGTCTGCACCACCTGGCTGGTGAACTGGGGCATGCGGCAAGCGCTGCGCAGCGCCTACGGCCTGCCGCTCATGCTGGAAGCCGCGTTGCTGCTGGTATTCGGCCTGTTTGGTGCCTCACTCGACCTGCTGCAGGCGGTGCTGGTGCCGCTGACCGTGGTGTTGCTGTGTTTCATCATGGGTCTGCAAAACGCGGTCATCACCAAGATTTCGAAGGCGCGCATCCGCACCACCCACGTCACCGGTTTGGTGACCGACCTGGGCATCGAGCTGGGCAAATTGCTGTTTGTGAACCGTCGCCCCGGTTTGCCAAGGGTGCGCGCGGACCGACAACGGCTGCGGGTGCACTTGCAGCTGATCGTCTGCTTCCTCGGTGGTGGTGTGGCGGGCGCGCTGGGTTTCAAGCACCTGGGCTACTGCAGCACCGTGCCGCTGGCCGTGCTGCTGCTGCTGCTGGTGCTGCCGCCCGCATTGGACGATTGGAAGCGGCTGCGCGGCGTCTGACTGAATTCTTTCTCACAGCGCAAGCCCGTCCCGTTTGCAACGACAAGGCAACAACACCGGCAGCGCCAACATCGACGAAGGCGATCTGGAGGCAACGAAACATGTTCGACGCCAGATCCTGGGAAGCCACGAATGGCTTGGACCGCACAGTGCAAAGCCAACGCTGAACTCCAGCCTGTCCCCTCTCGTCATCCAACAACCCACCAACAAGAGTCAGCCACGCTGCAATGGGGTTTGATTTTTTCGTGGTGTCGCTTATTGCTGGCTTCTTCGGCTTTTCCGGCGTGTCCGCGGCGACCGCTGGCATCGCCAAAATCCTCTTCTACATTGCCATCGTGGTCTTCATCATCTTCTTGGTGTTGGCACTGATGGGTGGTGCCCCGGTGCTGTAGGTGGGCCGCCCGCGCCCATGAGAGGCTTGCACTCCAGCGGGCTGGCTTTGCGCAGCGAGCAAAGCTCAGTTTGGCTGCAATGCCGGGTCGACCACCGAGCCGGTGGACGCCACCTTGAAGTCGCTGTCGAACACCACGGTGAAGATTTTTGAGTCGCTGGTGTTCGGGCCGTCTTGGTAGCGCCAGTCGTGGTGCGTCTGGCGCTTGAGATCGTAGGGGGTGATCTTTATCGGCTTGCCCAACAGGCGGCGTACCTCTTGCATCGGCATCCCGGGCGCGATGCGGGCGAAGTTCTGCGGCGTCAGCACCTGGCGCAGCGCTGACATCTTGCCGTCGGCGCCTATTGCGATCATGCAGTTGACGTGGCCAGCTGGCTGGCGGTTGTGCTTGTAGATCTGCGCGCCGTCTGGCCTGTCCCAGACCGCCTCGGGCGCACCCAAGCGCTCGCCCACATCGGCTTCGGTGGCTATGCCCTCTTTCAGTTCGCTGATGGTCTGGGGACTGCAGGCGGCGAGCAGCAGGCTCGCCAACAGAGCGATCGCCAAGCGGGGGAAAGCGCGCGACGAGGAAAGCTTAAATCCGGTCATGGCGGCGGCGGCGAGGCTCGCAGTATCTAAAAATTCGGTGTAAACCCCGACTTCTTCACCCCCACTGCGTCAGCCTGACGAAACGTTGCCATCGGTAACATGCCCGCCATGAGCCTGAAGTTACCGGCCCTTGCGCCGTTTCGCCCCCGCCTGCTGCAAGACATGCGCGGCTACAGCCGTGAGCGGTTGTTCAAGGATATCGGCGCGGGCGCCACGGTGGGCATCGTGGCGCTGCCGCTGGCCATGGCGTTTGCAATTGCCAGCGGACTGCAACCCGAGGCCGGCTTGTGGACCGCGATCATCGCCGGCTTCATCATCTCGGCACTCGGCGGCACCTCGGTGCAGATTGGCGGGCCGGCTGGCGCGTTCATCGTCATTGTCTACGGCATCGTCGATCGCTACGGGGTGGCGAACCTGCTGATTTCCACCGCCAGCGCTGGTGTGCTGCTGTTTCTGCTCGGCTTGTTTCGCCTGGGCACGCTGGTGCGCTTTGTGCCGGTGAGTGTCGTGATCGGGTTCACCAACGGCATTGCGGTGCTGATTGCGCTGTCGCAGGTGCGCGACCTGATGGGGCTGGACATCGCCAAGATGCCCGCCGATTTCTTTGCGCAGATCGGTGCATTGACCAGCCACCTGCACGGCATCAACTTCTACGCCCTGGGGCTGGGGCTGCTGTGCATCGTTGGGCTGTTTGTCTGGCCACGGCTGTGGGCGGTGGACTCCCAGTTTCGCCGCCAGCTCGAGCAGGTGAACACAGTCAGCGCGCTCAAGGCCACCTCGCGCATTCCTGCGCCGGTGGTGGCGTTACTCACGCTCTCCTTGCTGGCCTGGTTTCTGCAGATGCCGGTGGAGACGGTCGGCACCCGGTTCGGCGGCATTCCGCAGAACGTGCCGGCGTTTGCGCTGCCCAATTTCTCTTGGGACACCGCCAAGATGCTGGTCACGCCCACATTGACCATTGCGGCGTTGGGCGCCATTGAGTCGCTGCTGTGTGCCCGGGTGGCCGACCAGCTCAGCGACACCCCCAAGCACGACCCGAACCAGGAGCTGATGGCGCAGGGTGTGGCCAACCTGGTGGTGCCCTTCTTTGGCGGCATGCCCGCCACCGGCACCATCGCCCGCACCGTGACCAACATCCGCGCCGGTGCCTCCTCACCCATCGCCGGCATCGTGCATGCGCTCTCGCTGGCGCTGGTGGTGCTGCTGGCCGCGCCGCTGGCCCAGCACATTCCGCTGCCGGTGCTGGCTGGCGTGCTGATCTTCGTGGCCTGGAACATGGGCGAATGGCGCGAGTTCGGCCGCCTCAAGCACTTCAGTAACCACTATCGGCTGATGATGGTGTCCACCTTCTTGGTCACCATCGTGTTCGACCTCACCGTGGCGGTGGAGCTTGGCTTGGTGCTGGCGGTGGTACTTTTTGTGCGGCGACAAAGCGAGATCTTCCGCGCCGACCCGGTGCAAGAAAGTGCAGGCCAGCTCACCTTTGCGCTCTACGGCTCGCTGTTTTTTGGCGCGCTCGCCAAGATCGACCCGATCGTGGCGCGGGTGGAGCAGGCGCCTGGCGCTGTGCATGTGTTGCTTGACGCCACCCGCCTGATCTCCCTCGACACCACCGGGCTGGACGCATTGGAGCAACTGCACAAGGCCATCACCAAGCGCGGCGGCACGCTGGGCATGACGAATCTGAACCCACAGCCGCTCTCCTTGGTCCAGCGCTCGGGCTTTGCCAAGCGTCTGCACACCTGCAGCTGAACGCCCCACCGCACCGCCACCAATGGCACCACCCAGCGGAAAAAAGAGCCCGCCCGGTAAACTCATGGTTTTGCTAGGCAGCGCCATGTCCTTCTTTGCCCGCCCCCACTACACTTCCGACGTCACCAACTTCCTGAACCAACTCAAGGCGGACAACCCCGAGCTGGAACAGTCGCAGCGGCGTGGTCGTGCCCTGCTGTGGGACAAGCAGATTGACCGCGAATTCAAGACCCAGGCCGACTCGGCTGTCGTGCCCCAAAAGTCCTACGTCTACCAGACCAAGACCGACCCAAGCTGAACCGGGTTGAGATCGCCCGCGTCTGTCTCCCATGCCAAGCCACGCCGCCACGCTGGAACCCATGCCTGGGGAGCTGGGCGCAGTCTTACCGGCGGCGGTCGATCGGGTGGCGCTGGCGCGGCTGTACGGCGAACCGCTGTTTGCGCTGCCGCACGATTTGTACATTCCGCCCGACGCCTTGCGGGTGTTCCTGGAGGCCTTCGAGGGCCCACTGGATCTGCTGCTCTACCTGATACGCAAGCAAAACTTCAACATTCTCGACATCCCGATGGCGGCCGTGACCCGCCAATATCTGAGCTACGTGGAGGAGATCCGGGCCAGCAACCTGGAGCTGGCGGCCGAGTATTTGCTGATGGCGGCGATGTTGATCGAGATCAAGTCGCGCATGCTACTGCCGCCCAAAAAGGTGGCACACGGCGAAGAAGGTGAAGACCCGCGCGCAGAGTTGGTGCGCCGCCTGCTGGAATACGAGCAGATGAAGCTGGCGGCGAAGCGCATCGCCGAGCTGCCGCAACTCGGCCGCGATTACCTGCGTGCCCAGGTGCATGTGGAGCTGTCGCTGGCGCCGCGCTTTCCCGAGGTGCATGTGCTCGATCTGCAAAGCGCCTGGCGCGACATCTTGAAGCGCGCCGCACTGGTGCAGCACCACCGGATCAGCCGCGAACAGCTCTCGGTGCGCGAACACATGGGCATCGTGCTGCGCAAGTTGCAGGGCAAACGCTTTGTCGAATTCGGCGAATTGTTCGATCCCGGTTGCGGCCAGCCGGTGCTGGTCGTCACCTTCATCGCCATGCTGGAACTGGCCAAAGAAACCCTGATCGAGCTGACCCAGGCCGAGGCGTTTGCGCCGATTTATGTGCGCCTGGCTGACACCCATAGCCCATGACCACCACCCATTCCTTTGACGTCCTCATCATCGGCAGCGGGCTGGCCGGGCTCACCGCCGCGCTCAAGCTTGCGCCCACGCGCCGGGTGGCGGTGATCACCAAGCGCGGCATCTCCGACGGTTCGAGCAACTGGGCACAGGGTGGCATTGCCGCCGTGCTGGCCGAGGGCGACAGCGTTGCCTCGCATGTGGACGACACGCTGGTGGCCGGCGCCGGCCTGTGCGACCTAGAAGCGGCCCAGTTCACAGTAGAAAATGCGCCCGCCGCTATTCGCTGGCTGCAAGAACTGGGTGTGCCGTTTTCTACCGAGAACGGCACACTGCACCTGACACGCGAAGGCGGGCACAGCCACCGCCGCATCGTGCACGCGACCGACGCCACCGGCGCGGCCGTGCAAAAGACACTGAGCGAGCTCGCGCGCGCCACCCCCGGAATAACGTTTTTTGAGAACCGCATGCTGGTGGACCTGATCACCGACGCCAAGCTCGGTCAGCGGCCACCCGCAGGGACGCCCAGTCACTGCCACGGCGCCTACGTGCTGGATGTCGAACAGGATGTGATCGAGACCTTCCAAGCGCCCCACACCATCCTGGCCACCGGCGGCGCCGGCAAGGTCTATCTCTACACCACCAACCCCGACACCGCCACCGGCGACGGCATCGCCGCCGCCTGGCGCGCCGGTTGCCGGGTCGGCAACATGGAATTCATCCAATTCCACCCGACCTGTCTGTATCACCCGCACGCCAAGAGCTTTCTCATCACCGAGGCGGTGCGCGGCGAAGGCGGCCAGCTCAAACTGCCCGCGCGCCTGGGCGGCCACCGCTTCATGCCCGGCCACGACGAGCGCGCCGAACTCGCGCCGCGCGACGTGGTGGCGCGCGCCATCGACTTCGAGATGAAAAAGCATGGCCTGGACTGCGTATACCTCGACATCTCACACCAGCCGCCCGAGTTCCTGCACGAGCACTTTCCCAACATCCTGGCGCGCTGCGCCGAGCTCGGCATCGACATCACCAAAGAGCCGATTCCCGTGGTGCCAGCCGCCCACTACGCCTGCGGCGGCGTCGTGACCGATCTCGCGGGCCGCACCGATCTGGCCGGTTTGTACGCGGTGGGCGAAACCACCTGCACCGGCCTGCACGGCGCCAACCGGCTGGCCAGCAACTCACTGGTGGAGTGCATGGTGTTCGCCCAGGCCGCTGTGGGCGCGATCGCCAGCGCACCGGTAGCCACGCCGCCCGCGCTCCCCTTGTGGGACGGCAGCCGCGTGACAGACGCCGACGAGATGGTCGTGATCTCGCACAACTGGGACGAGCTGCGCCGCTTTATGTGGGACTATGTGGGCATAGTACGCACCAACAAGCGCCTGGAGCGCGCGGCCCACCGCATCGCCCTGCTGCAGCGCGAAATCCACGAGTTCTATGCCCAATTCCACGTCACCCGCGACCTGCTGGAGCTGCGCAACCTGGTGCAGGTGGCGGATCTGATCGTTATGTCGGCCATGCTGCGCCACGAAAGCCGCGGCCTGCACTTCAGCCGCGATTACCCGGACCTGCTGCCGGTGGCGAAACCCACCATTTTGGTGCCGCCGGCTCGCTGAGAGCGACTGCTGCTGGCCCACCGCTCCTGCCGTTCGTCCTGAGCCTGTTCCAGGGTTAGCAAAGCGGTGGGCCTTGGTACCAACATGGGCATCACGCCCAACCCCACGGGCCCATCCCACATGCGCATTCTTCACACCTCCGACTGGCACCTCGGCCAGCACTTCATGGGCAAGAGCCGCCAGGCGGAGCACCAGGCGCTGATCGACTGGCTGATCGAGCAAGTCGATGCGCAAGCGGTGGATGCTGTGCTGATCGCAGGCGACATTTTTGACACCGGCGCCCCGCCCAGCTATGCACGCGGGCTCTACAGCGAGCTGGTCGCGCGGCTGCACCGCGCCGGCGTGGCGTTGCTGCTGCTGGGTGGCAACCACGACTCCGTGGCCACCCTGGTTGAGAGCCGCTCCCTGCTGGCGTTCTTGAGTACCACGGTGGTTGCGGCGGTGGGCGACCCCGCCGTGCATGTGGTGGAGCTGCCCCAGCGGGGCGGCAGCGGTGAGGCGGGCTGCATTGTTTGCGCCGTGCCCTTCCTGCGCCCACGCGATGTGCTGCAAAGCCAGGCCGGGCAAAGCGCCGAAGACAAGCAGCAGTCTCTGCAAGTGGCCATCCAGGCGTATTACCAAACGGTGGTGGAGGCTGGCCGCGCGCGCCAAGCCACGCTGCAACGCGAGCTGGGCCGCGTGGTGCCGCTGATCGCCACCGGGCACCTCACCACGGTGGGCGCCAGCAGCAACGAATCGGTGCGCGAGATCTATGTGGGCTCGCTGGACGCCTTTCCCACCGCCGCCTTTCCCGCAGTCGATTACCTCGCGCTGGGTCACATCCACAAGCCGCAAAAGGTGGGCGGGCTGGCGCATATTCGCTACTGCGGCTCGCCTATTGCGCTGGGTTTTGACGAGGCCCAGCAACAAAAAGAGGTGTTGCTGGTCGAGCTCAACGAGACCGGCTTGGTGGCAGTCACCGCCCTCGCCGTGCCCAGGTTTCAGGCCCTGGTTTCCGTCAGCGGCAACCTGGCGACCCTGGCCGGTGCCATCGCCGGCGCAGCCACGCAAGGCACGGCAGAGAAACCGGTGTGGCTGGAGGTGACTGTTGCCGAAGACGACTACCTGTCGGACCTGCCCGAACGCATAGCCGTCATGACCCATGCCCTGCCGGTGGAGGTACTGCGCGTGCGCCGCCAGCGCACAAGTTCGGCTGCCATCTTGGCGGGCGAGACCACCGCCACGCTGGACGAGCTGAGCCCCGACGAGGTGTTTGCCCGCCGCCTCGCGTCTGAGGATTTGGCGCCCGAGTTGGCACAGGCCCTGAGCCAGCGCTACCGTGCGGTGGCCGCCGGTCTCACGCGGAACGACGAATGAAAATTCTCAAGCTGCGCCTGAAAAACCTGAATTCGCTCAAAGGCGAGTGGGCGATCGATTTCACCCAGCCGCCGTTCACCGAGAACAGTTTGTTTGCCATCACCGGCCCCACCGGTGCTGGAAAATCCACCCTGCTCGATGCGATCTGCCTGGCGCTGTACCACGAGACACCGCGCTTGAAGAGCGTGTCCAAGTCGGCCAACGACATCATGACGCGCCACACCGCCGACTGCCTGGTCGAGGTGGAATTCGAGGTGAAGGGCGCGGTGTACCGCGCCTTTTGGAGCCAGCGCCGTGCCCGCGACAAACCGGGCGGCACGCTGCAAGACCCCAAGGTGGAACTGGCCAGCGTGGACCCCGCCACCGGCCTGGGCACCATTCTGTGCAGCCAGAGCAACGACAAGCTCAAGCGCATTGCCGAGATCACCGGGCTGGACTTTGCCCGCTTCACCCGCTCTATGCTGCTGGCGCAGGGGGGCTTCGCCGCCTTTTTAAACGCCAGTGCCAACGACCGGGCCGAGCTGCTGGAAGAGCTCACCGGCACCGAAATCTATGGCGAGATTTCCCGCAGCGTTTTTGAGCAAGCGCGCGAGCACAAGCAGCAGCTGGACCAGCTCAAGGCGCGCGCCGAGGGGGTGGCGCTGTTGCCCGCTGAACAGCGCGAGGCCATGCAGGCCGAAATCACACAGTGGGCCCACGAGCTGGGCGAGCTGCAAACAGCGCACGACAGCGCTCAGTCGCAGCGCCAATGGCAGCTCAACATGGCACAAAGTGTGCAGGAACTGGCCGTGTTGGAGACCGCTCAAAACGAAGCAGTGGCGGCCCTGCAAACCGCCGCGCCCGATCTGAAACGGCTGACCGAGAGTGAGCCAGCACTGGCGCTCCAGGCGCCACACACAGCGGTGCAGCAGGCGCGCGCAGCGGGTGCCGAAACAGCGGCCCTGCTGGCCACGCTGCAACAGCAGCACCAGCGCGAGTTGGCCGCGCAATACCAACACCACCACCTAGCCCACAGCTTGGCGCACCGCACAGCCGTGGCGGCGCAGGCGCAGCTGGAGCACACAGCAGCAGAACACCAACACCACGCAGATGCCTGCAGCGCGAACGCACAGCACGCGCTGATCGGCGAGCGCCTGGGCGGTTGGCGGCAACAGTTCGAGCAACGCCACAAGGCCAGCACCCGAGCAGCTGAACACCATGCAGCGCTAAGGGCACTGCAAGAGGAAGTGACCCAGCGCAACAGCCACATCGCCAACCAAGGCGCCTTGGTGGATACCGCGCTGCAAGCGCAAGCTGCGTCAAACGCCGCGCTTCAAGCCGCCCGAACGGAACAAGCCCAGCACTTGGGTGGCCAAGCCATTGCCGCCTTGCGCGGGCGTTGGCAGTCCGCGCAAGGTCGGGTCACCGCATGGACCCACATCGGGCGACTGGGCCAGCAACGCCGCGAACTGGCCGCCCAGCAGCGGGCGTTGGCAGCAGAGATTGAGCAGGGGGAGGCGGTGGCACAAACGCACGAGGCCCAACGGCTGGCTCTGCGTGAACAGCATAAAACGCTTAGGGAGCAGGTGGCCGACAAGCAAAAGCTGCTGACGCAAGAGCGCCGCATCCAAAGCCTGGAGCAGCACCGCCAAAGCTTGCAAGCAGGCGCTGCCTGCCCGCTGTGCGGCGCCACCGAGCACTCTGCGATAGACGCGTATCGGTTGCTCGATATCTCAGTCGCCGAAGCCGCGCTGGAGCAAAAGCAGGCCGATCTGGAAGCGCTGGTCGCCAACGGGCAAGCCGTTGCCGACAAGCTGGCCGTCATCAAAACCCAACTGGCCGAGCGCCTGAACCAGCAACAGAAAGCCACCCAGCAAACCGACCAATGGCAAGCCCAATGGGCAAGCGCCATCGGCCAGGGGGGCGCCAGCGCCGCACCCACTGCAGACGGTTGGCACAACGCCGAGATTCTGGCGGCTGGGCAGCAAGCCGCAGCCGAGCAGTTGACCCAACTTGGCGCCCACCTGCAGACCGCCGAGGCGCAGGAGCACAACCTCCAGCAGGCGCAGACCGCCGCCAGCCAGCATATCCAGGCATGGCAAGCGGCCAGTCACCAGCTCGCTCTGTTGCAGCAAGCGGCCAAAGCCGCGCAGGCCCGCCAGACCACGTTGCTGCACAACATCGACACCAGCCAGGCCGAAGACGCGTCGCTGCAAGCGAGTTTGCAAGCGGCGCTGGCCCAGGCCGGTTACACCCTGCCCGCAGACCCCGCGCCGTGGCTGGTGGCACGAGACGGCGAGTGGAAACGCTGGCAGCACACCCAAGCGCAACAGCAACTGCTGGCCCAAGCCATCACCCGCCAGCAGGCGCAGCGAGACGCCGCACAAGCGCAGGCCGACACCTGGGCGCAGCGCTGGGCCGAGCTGCAAGCGGCCATGGGCGACCAAGCATTCGAGTTGCCAGAGGCGGCCGAGATGGCTGACGCCGCGCTACCCGCGGTGTGGGCCGCCGCTGTGGCCGCCAGCGGGCAGGCCATCGACCAGTCGGCAAAAGCCTTGGCCGCGCTGGAGGGCCGCCAAGCCCAGGCGCAAACCACGCAGGCCCAGCAAGTCGCTGTGCTGCAAGCCGCTGCACAGGCCTGGCTGAGCGCGTTGCAGGCCAGCCCTTTCGCCGACCAAGCCGCGCTTGAAGCGGCCCTGCTGCCAACGCCAGAGCGCCAGCGAATTGCGGCCCTGCGCGACACCTTGCACACCGCGCAACAACGCGCCAGCGCGCTGCACCAAGCGGCAAGCGCCAAGCACGCCGGTTTGCAATCCCAGGCGTTGACCCCGCAGACGCTGGACGCGCTGGGGGCCCGGCTGGCAGAACTGAAAGAACAGCGCGCCAACCACAGCGAAAAGATCGGTGCCCACCGCGCCCTGCTGAACCGCGACACCGAACTGCGCGCCAACCAGAAAGCCCTGGTCGAGGAGATCGGCAGCCAGACCGCAGAGACCGACCTGTGGCAGCGTCTGGATGGCCTCATCGGCTCGGCCAAAGGCGACAAGTTCCGCAAGTTCGCCCAAGGGCTCACGCTGGATCACCTGCTGCAGCTCGCCAACAAACACCTGGCCCGGCTGCACGGCCGCTACCTGCTGCGCCGCAAATCCACCGGCGAGCTGGAGCTGGAAATTGTCGATGCCTGGCAAGGCGACACCGCCCGCGACACGCGCACGCTCTCAGGTGGCGAAGGCTTCCTGGTCAGCTTGGCGTTGGCACTGGCGCTGTCAGATCTGGTGAGCAACAAAACCGCCATCGACTCGCTGTTTCTCGACGAGGGCTTTGGCTCGCTGGACGGCGACACGCTGGAGATCGCGCTGACAGCCCTGGATTCACTCAACGCCAGCGGGAAGATGATCGGCATCATCAGCCATGTGGAGGCGATGAAGGAACGCATTGCGGCGCAGATCCGGGTCGAGAAAGGTGGCGGCGTGGGGCATTCGCGGTTGGTGGTGTGGTGAAGACAAAAGATGTTGTGGTCATGGCCCGCCGTGTTCACGGTACGTTGTCTGACAAGCCCTTTCGCCGCCGCACCCAGGCTGGGCAGCGCCCACCGAAGTCGAAGCGCGCGGGGTCTGACTTGGGCCTGCGGTGCTTGGGATCTGTTGCGCCGAATACCGCCAAACCCGCCTCGCCGCCCTCTTGGCCACCTCGCTGGCCATTCTGTGCCTGGTCGGCAGCCCGCTTGCCAGCGCCCCAACGCTGCCGATGTTCAAGCCGGCGCGCATTGGCCTGATCGGCCCGCTACCGGCCCATGGTCCGATTTCGGTGTGCCCATGTTGCGCGGCGCGCAGCTTGCTGTGGACAAGATCAACGCCGTACAGGGCTGTCTGGGCCGACCGCTGGAGCTGTGGTCAAGGGCGACACAGGCAAGCCCGATGTGGGCTGAAGCGCTGCAAGGAGCCGATGGTCAAGAGCGTCGCCACCACCATCGGCTTTTGCAACACCAGCGTGAAACTCAAGTCGATGGAGGTGTTTCAGGAAGCGACGTCGTCGCTGGTCGTGCCCAGCGCCACTGGCAGGCCGGGTGCAGCCTAATCCCAACCCCCCGAGAGGGACATCTTCTGCACCTGCGCGCGCGACGCCATCCAGGCGCCCGCTAGGCGTCATTTGTGGCGGCAAGTGCAGGCAGCTGCCGAAAGTAAACCCTCAAGCGCCAGCCTGGGCCCTGCACGCGACGAACTCAGAATGCCGCAGGCCGCAGGCCGCAGGCCGCAGGCCGCAGCATGCCAACACGCCTTTCTGCAGGCGGCGCAATTCGCACGCGATGAGGGAATGCCTATTAGCGCGGCCCAACCAGAGCACACGCTCGGCCACGGCATGGGCAATAACCTGCCAGGCCGCTCCATCTGCGTGCGTTACCACCCCATGTGCAAAGCATGCTCAATTTCATCGCAGCAGGCCAGGCGGGTCGGGTCTGGCTCGGCCAGGTCTTGCTCGATGGCCAGATGCCCTTGTGTGGAGCGTTTGCAGGCTCACACGAACACGTCGCGCAGCAACGCAACGCGTTTGCGTCCAGTTAGCGCACCTCGTGGTGCACCACTTTTAATTGGGCTGCCTCACGGCACAGCAAAATTGAACAACGCGTGGCGGCATGTTTCTAATGGCTAATGCAAAGGGGTGGGTTCAGCCACCACCTTGGCCCGCGCCACATGCAATTTTTTGTAGCTGTTGATTTTGCGCTGGTGTTTGTCAAGACCTTCAAGGTTCATACCCGTTGGCGTCAGACCGAAGAATCGCACGCTGCCGTGCACTGAGCCCACCACCGCGTCCATCCGCGGGTTGCCAAACATGCGACGGAAATTGACTTCGTAGTCGCTCAGTTCCAGCGCGTCATCGAGCTGTACCTCCAGCACCACATTCAAGGCTTGATAAAACAACCTGCGCTCGACCGTGTTGTCGTTGTACTGCAAGAAAGCTCCCACCAAATCGTGCGCCGCCTCAAATTGTTGTAACGCGAGATGAATGAGCAGCTTCAACTCCAGCACAGTGAGCTGACCCCAGACTGTGTTCTCGTCAAATTCGACACCGATCAGCGTGGCTACATCGTGGTGCTCGTCCAGCTCGTTGTTTTCCAGCCGCTCAAGCAGTGCCTCCAGATGGGTATCGTCGAGACGATGCAAATTCAAAATATCGGCACGAAACAGCAGTGCTTTGTTGGTGTTATCCCAGATCAAATCCTCTACCGGATAAACCTCTGAGTAACCCGGTACCAAAATTCGACAAGCCGCAGCGCCCAACTGGTCGTAC
>Ga0105055_10002989_pt1 | contig 25952 bp, 24 predicted proteins | sample BON03_FD_78090 | JGI IMG/M metagenome (GOLD analysis project Ga0105055, IMG submission 78090) | Freshwater microbial communities from Lake Bonney liftoff mats and glacier meltwater in Antarctica - BON-03 | ecosystem: Environmental > Aquatic > Freshwater > Ice > Glacier meltwater | place: Lake...
CCCACCATGTCTTGGCTTGAGGTTGTCATCTGGCTCGCCTACGTCATTCCAACGCTGATGCTGTTCTTCTGGGTAATCGGTCGCAAGGGCAAAGCACCCAAAACACCGACGACAAGTGGCACATCGATACCCGAAACAGTCGCGACCGCGAGCTGATTGCGGTTAGAAAAAGGTAAGGTTGGCACAGGCAGGTTAAGGGCGCAAACGACGTACCCCTAGACTCTGGGACTCGGTGTTAGATGTAGTTGTTTGGCCAGTCCGGGGCGTAGCGTAGTGGCTAGCGCGCCTGCTTTGGGAGCAGGAGACCGGGAGTTCGAATCTCCCCGCCCCGACCATGCGGTCCGTTTGCATGAGCGGTCCACCATGTGACATTGTCGGAAATACCCAACCTCAAGACCTGGAGCACTACATGAAAAGTGAGATCGAGACCCTCAGCCCCACCCGGATTAAGCTCAGCGTTGAGATTCCATTTGCGGAGTTGCAGCCGAGTCTGGATGAGGCGCTCACTCGGATTGGCAAGCAAATCAATGTCCCTGGTTTCCGTAAAGGCAAAGTCCCGGCCCGGGTTGTTGAGCAGCGGGTCGGCCGTGGGGCAGTTTTAGAAGAAGCGGTAAATAACGCGGTCCCCAAGGCCTACGACGAACTGGTCGTTGAAAATAAGATTCGTCCGATCGGTCAGCCAACAATTGAAGTTACCGAAGTCGCGGATGGTGACAAACTCACCTTCACCGCTGAAGTTGATGTTCGTCCCGAGTTTACCCTCCCCGCATTTGATTCACTCACCGTTGAAGTTGAACCGGTTGTTCTTGAAGAATCTGACATTACCGAGCAAATCGATTCATTGCGTAGGCGCTTTGCAAACCTGGCCGAAGTTGATCGCGCCAGCGCTGACGGTGACATTCTTTTGGTAAACATTTCCGGCAAGACGGAAACTGGCGATGACGTTGACGACCTCAGTGCATCGGCAATGTCCTATGAACTGGGAACCGAAGGAATGCTCCCCGGTTTCGACGAAGCCGTCCGCGGGGCCAGCAAAGCCGAATCACGCACCTTCGAATTCACTCCGCAAAACGGTGATTGGGTGGACGTTCCCTTGAAGGTCACCGTTGAGGTCAGCGCCGTTCGTGAGCGCGAACTTCCCGAACTCGATGCCGATTTCGTCTCGATGGCTTCAGAGTTTGACACCGTTGAAGAATTGCGTACCGATATTGAAACCCGTCTTGGTCGACTCAAGAAAATGGAACAAGGAAATCAGGCACGAAACAAAATCCACGACGTTCTGCTGGAGCAGGTGGATTTGCCGCTGCCGGAAGCGTTGATCGCAGCCGAAGTCGAGGGTCACTTCCACGACGGACACGACTCCGGTGAAGAGCACCGCGCCGAAGTTGAAGCCGAGATCCGCACCGGGCTGAAGAGCCAGTTTATTTTGGACAAGATCGCTGAAGAGGAGGAGCTCACCGTTGGCGAGAGCGAACTCAGCGCTTGGCTAATGCAGCAGGCGCCCCGATACTCAATGGCACCGGACGCATTCGCAAAGGCCCTTGTTGAAGCGGGACAGGTCCCGATGGCCATGGCAGATATCCGTCGGGCCAAAGCGTTGGCGAAGGTGCTTGAGAGCGCCAAGGTTGTTGACACCAATGGTGTCGTCATTGACCTGGCCGAACTCGATGCGGAACTCGCTGCAATCACCGGTTCGGCTTAGGGCGAACGAGGGGCAATCACTACCGGAGTGGTGCTGATTTGGCGTTAAGGTTTCATTCAGCACGCTGAAAGCTTTCCGCTCAATGCAAATTGCTAACCGCTAGGAGAATTCGTGACCGTCCCCTTTAACAGCCCTCATTCCAGCCCCGGTTTCAGCCCTCGCCGTAACGCAGGGTCTCACCCAGAGCTCGGCCTACCATTTATGCGGACCGGTGGCAGTATGGCCGGATTCGGTGACATGCTGGACGAGCGGCTCCTGCGTGAGCGAATTATTTGGCTTGAAGGCCCGGTGATGGACGACAACTCCAACCGGATCGCGAAACAGTTGCAGGTCCTCGCGGCAGAGGATCCAGAAAAAGACATTAGCCTGTACATCAACTCCCCGGGCGGATCGATTTCCGCTGGCATGGTCATTTACGACACCATGGCCCTGATCCCCAATGACGTCACCACCGTTGCCATGGGATTGGCCGCCTCGATGGGACAGTTCCTCCTGTGCGCCGGCGCTGATGGCAAGCGGTATGCAACACCGAATACGCGAATCATGATGCATCAACCGTCCGGTGGCCTCGGTGGAACCGCGAGTGATATCAAGATTCAAGCAGAGCAGATGCTGTTCATCAAAAAGCGGATGGCGGTTCTCATTGCCGAGCACAGCGGTCAAACCTTGGAACAGATCGAAAAGGATTCAGATCGCGACCGCTGGTTCGATGCCGAGGCAGCCCGCGAATACGGCTTGATTGATCATGTGTACAGCACTTCAGCCGATGCCCCCAAGGGCGAATCAAAGAGCAAGGGAGCCTAGAAGTGATTAACCCAACCAACCGGTACATCCTCCCGGAGTTTCGTGAGCGCACCGCGACGGGTGAGCGAGTTCACAATCCGTACACCAAACTCTTTGAAGAAAGAATTATTTTCCTAGGTGTTCAAATTGACGATGCATCAGCCGACGACGTCATGGCCCAGCTATTGACCTTGGAGTCATTGGATCCAGATCGTGACATTCAGATCTACATTAACTCACCCGGTGGCTCCTACACCGCGATGACCGCGATCTATGACACCATGCAGTTTGTTAAGCCACAGGTGCAGACCGTGTGTCTGGGTCAGGCCGCTTCGGCCGCCGCCGTTTTGTTAGCAGCAGGATCTCCGGGTAAGCGTTTTGCCCTTCCGCATGCGCGGATTCTGATTCACCAGCCGTACACCGAAGGTGGTGGTCAAGGTTCCGACATTGAGATTCAGGCCAATGAAATCATCCGGATGCGTACCGAGATGGAAGGTATCCTTGCCAAGCACACGGGTCGCTCGGTTGAGCAGATCGAAAAAGACATTGAGCGCGATAAAATCCTGACGGCTGACATGGCGAAGGATTTTGGCGTGATCGACTCGGTCATCTCCTCCCGTAAGGGTTAGTCTTCACCCACAGGCTCATCCAATAGATTTATTCAGTAGATTTCCGCTCCTCACCCTGTGTATATCGCGCGTAATTCCCCCTTTACGGGGTACGGTTACCGGGTTGTTGATTTCGTAATCTGAGTAAGGGGCGTTGTGGCGCGTATTGGCGAGAGTGGCGACCTGCTGAAGTGTTCTTTCTGTGGAAAGAGTCAGAAGCAGGTCAAGAAGTTAATCGCCGGCCCTGGCGTTTACATTTGTGATGAATGCATTGACCTGTGCAATGAAATCATTGAAGAGGAACTCACCGAAGCAAGTACATCTGATATTGGTGAACTACCTAAGCCGCGCGAGATTTACGCGTTCCTCGACGAATACGTCATTGGGCAAGACTCGGCTAAAAAGTCCCTCTCCGTTGCGGTGTACAACCATTACAAGCGGGTACAAGCCGGAGCTCACCACAAAGGCAAAGAGGACTCGGTTGAACTCGCCAAGTCAAACATTCTGCTCTTAGGGCCTACCGGCTCGGGCAAGACACTGTTAGCACAAACCCTGGCCCGTGTCCTAAACGTTCCGTTCGCCATTGCGGACGCCACCGCGTTGACCGAGGCCGGTTACGTTGGTGAAGATGTTGAAAATATTTTGCTCAAACTCATCCAGGCGGCTGAGTTTGACACCAAGCGCGCCGAAATGGGAATCATCTACATCGACGAGATCGATAAAGTGGCCCGTAAGAGCGAGAACCCCTCCATTACCCGTGACGTATCCGGTGAAGGTGTTCAACAAGCGCTACTCAAGATCATTGAAGGTACAACCGCATCGGTGCCGCCTCAGGGTGGTCGCAAGCATCCGCATCAGGAATTCATCTCGATTGACACCACCAACGTGCTGTTCATTGTCGGCGGAGCATTCGCTGGTTTGGACAAAATTGTTGAGGCTCGGTTAGGAAAAAAGAGTCTCGGCTTCACATTCGACCTTGTTGAAGGTGAGCGAGAAGAGAGCAAAGACATCTCAGAAGATGTGTTCTCCCACGTCATGCCCGAAGATCTAATTAAATTCGGCATGATCCCCGAATTTATTGGTCGGCTCCCAGTTTTTACCTCCGTGAACAAACTTGACCGTGAAGCGCTCATCTCCGTTCTCGTTAAACCCAAAAACGCCTTGATTAAGCAATATCAAAAACTATTTGAGTTGGACGGTGTTGAACTTGAATTTGATGAACAGGCGCTCGTTGAAATAGCTGAGCTGGCGCTGCTTCGGGGCACCGGTGCGCGTGGTTTGCGCGCAATCTTGGAAGAAGTCCTTCTCAACGTCATGTACGAAGTACCAAGTCGCACCGACGTGGCAAAGGTGGTTATCTCCGGTGAGGTCGTGCGTGAGCGGGTGAACCCCACCCTGGTTCCGCGCGGCGCACCAAAACGTGCACCTCGCGAAAAAACTGCCTGATTACTGCCCGGCGAGAATGATGTGCCCGGAAAGTTCGGGGGAGTCCTGCGAAACTCGTGTGGTTAACTCTTCGATGGAACCAGCGGCGCTGAGATCTGAAGAAGCGAGAGCGATGTGCTCAATCATTTCCGGTCCTCCCGTAAATTCAGCGCTGGTGACCGCCGCCCGCATGGACAGTTTGGCTTCCGACTTTGCCTTGCGGATCATGCGCAGGGCATCTGTTGCCGTTGAAAGTAGGGCCACTTCCCCTCGGGGTGAGAGCGCGCGCAGGCTTTCACTCTCTGGCCAGCGACTGGTGTGAATGGAGTTGTCGTTGAACCACGACCAGGTTTCTTCGGTGGTGAACGGTAGAAATGGTGCAAAGAGCCGCAGGAGGGTGTCCAGGGTGACCAGCAGGGTTGCTCGTGCGCTTTGGGTGTTGACGCCGCTCGTTTCTCCGTATGCACGCTCCTTGACGAGTTCAACGTAGTCGTCGGTGAATTCCCAAAAGAATGACTCGGTGACATCAAGTGCCTTTGCGTAGTTGAAGTCTTCAAACGCTTTCGTCGCGCTCTCTACCGTCTGGGCCAGCTTTGCCAGCAGGGCCTGATCAACCGGTTCAGACACCGCCTCGGCGGTAATGCTTGCTCGGTCTTGATCGCTGGAAAGCGCCGAGAGCGTGAGGGCGAACTTGCTGGCGTTGAGCAATTTAATTGCCAAGCGCCGACCAATTTTCATTTGGCCAACATCAAATGCCGTGTCGGCTCCTGGGCGACCCGAAGCGGCCCAGTAACGAACCGCATCCGAGCTGTACTCGTCGAGCAGGTCCATGGGGGTTACCACATTGCCCTTGGATTTACTCATTTTCTTGCGATCCGGGTCCAAGATCCACCCGGAGATTGCGGCATGCTGCCACGGAAGTACCTGATTTTCCAGATCAGCGCGAACAACGGAAGAAAACAGCCAGGTGCGAATGATTTCGTGTGCTTGTGGCCGCATGTCCATCGGGAATACCCGCTCAAAAAGGTCGGGGTCCCGCTCCCAGCCGCCCGCGATCTGGGGAGTGAGTGAACTTGTTGCCCAGGTGTCCATGACGTCGGGGTCACCGGTGAAGCCACCTGGCTGGTTGCGTTGATCTTCGGTGTAACCGGTGGGGACGTCACTACTGGGATCAATTGGCAACGACGCTTCGCTGGGCACGAGAACCTGTTCGTAGTCGGGATTGGCGTCGGTGTCGAGTGCGTACCAGACGGGAACGGGAACCCCGAAGAATCTTTGACGAGAAATTAACCAGTCGCCGTTGAGACCCTCAACCCAGTTTTCATAGCGAACCAACATGTGGGGTGGATGCCAGATGATGTCTCGACCACGCGCAAGGAGTTCATCACGCAATTTGGGGTCGCGGCCACCGTTGGCGATATACCACTGGCGGGTCGTCACAATTTCTAACGGCTTATCGCCCTTTTCGAAGAATTTCACCGGATGGGTAATCGCCTTCGGTTCACCGACCAGGTCACCGGATTCTCGTAGAACTTCCACCATGCGTTGTTTGGCGGTGAAACTTGTGACGCCGGCAATTGCAGCAAAGCGTTCCTTACCCGAGCGGGTGGTGATCCATGGTGGGGTTTCGGAGGTAATGCGACCATCCCAGCCAAGAATTGGCCGCGTAGGTAGCTGTAATTCGCGCCACCAGGTGACGTCGGCGAGATCACCGAAAGTGCAGACCATGGCAATGCCCGATCCTTTTTCCGGGTCGGCGAGAGTATGGGCCAGCACGGGAACTTCAACACCAAAGACCGGGGTGACAACGTTGGTGCCAAACAGTGGTTGGTAGCGGGGATCGTCTGGGTGCGCAACGAGGGCGACGCAGGCCGCGAGGAGTTCTGGCCGGGTAGTTTCAATGAAGACGGTGTTCGCGGGATTTTCCGTTGGTGCGAAACCGATCCGGTGAGAGGCGCCGGGAACTTCTCGGTCTTCGAGTTCGGCTTGGGCCACTGCGGTACGGAAAGTTACATCCCACAGTGTTGGTGCTTCAGACTGATAGGCCTCGCCGCGGGCAAGATTTCGCAGGAAAGCCAGTTGGCTTACGCGTTGGGCATTTTTGTCAATTGTTTGGTAAGTCTGCGCCCAGTCAATGGACAGTCCCATCCGACGCCAGAGGTCTTCAAAGACAACTTCATCTTCAATTGTTAATTGTTCACACAACTCAATGAAGTTCTTGCGAGAGATCGGCTCTTGTTTCTTGGCATCGGGCTTGGCCGGTGGCGTGTAGTCCACGACGTATGGCAAACTCGGATCGCAGCGAACACCAAAATAATTTTGAACCCGGCGCTCCGTTGGGAGCCCGTTGTCATCCCAGCCCATCGGGTAAAAAACTTCGAAGCCGCGCATGCGCTTGTAGCGCGCAATGCAGTCGGTGTGGGTGTAACTGAAAACGTGGCCAACGTGAAGTGAACCGCTGACGGTCGGTGGGGGAGTGTCGATTGAAAAAATTTGATCACGCGTTTTGGTGCGGTCAAATGAGTAGGTGCCGGCGTCCTGCCAGGTCGCGGCCCACTTTTCCTCAATCCCGGCAAGACTAGGTTTTTCCGGGATATTGGCCACTGGGGAATCCGACTTCGACGACATGGTGGCAAAGTCTATTCACCCTCCTAGACTGCGACCGTGGGTATCACGAGCGCGCAGCAATTATGGGATGAACTTGAGTCCCGTTGGCCCGAAAACCTGATCGAACCTTCCTTGGCCCGGATGAGTGCGGTGTCGAATCTGTTGGGAGATCCGCAGTTGACATTTCCGGTGATCCAGGTGGCCGGTACCAACGGCAAAAGTTCGACCGCTCGCATGATCGAATCTATTTTACGTTCATTTGGTCTGCGAACCGGGCTGTACACCTCACCGCATTTGGTCGCCCCCACCGAGCGAATTTGTCTTGACGGGGTACCCATTTCGAGTGAGGCGGCGGTTGCGGCCTGGAACGACATTGAGCCGTTTATTTCCTTGGTTGACCACAATTGCGTTGCTGACGGTGGACCGCAGCTCTCATACTTTGAAGCAATGACTGTTTTAGCCTATTCAATTTTTGCTGATTCACCGGTGGACGTGGCAATTATTGAAGTGGGCCTGGGTGGTACCTGGGATGCAACGAGTGTGTGCCGGCCGCAGGTTGCGGTGGTGACTCCCGTTGATCTGGATCACCAGGAGTATTTAGGTGAAACCCTCGTTGAAATCGCAGGGGAAAAAGCCGGAATCGTGGCACACGCCGGAGCCGTTGTCCTTGGTCCCCAGGCGCCGCAAGCAGCCGGAGTATTGATTGCTGCTTGCGCAGCGGTGGAACTGGTACCGGCCCGGTTCGGGGTGGAGTACGGGGTCAACTCACAGGCGCTCGCCGTTGGCGGACAACTGTTGTCCCTCCGTGGCCTGCGTGGTGATTACTCAGATCTATATCTGCCACTGTTTGGCGAGCACCAAGGAAATAACGCAGCCATCGCACTGGCGGCATGTGAGACCTTCTTAGGTTCTGCTCTATTGGCTCCACTTGACATTGAAATCGTGCGCGAGGGCTTCGCAAAGGTTACCTCGCCCGGGAGACTGGAAATTCTGCGTACAGGTCCGACCGTGCTGGTGGATGCGGCGCACAACCCCCATGGCGCACGCTCACTCGCGGCGGCCTTAGAGACCAGTTTCACCTTTGTTGGGATTGTCGCGGTCATTGGAATGCTGGCGCAAAAAGATGCTGTTGGTTTCCTAGAAGCAATCTCACCCGTCGTCTCCCAGGTTGTGATTACCGAACCGAACTCACCGAGAGCTTTGCCGGCCGGTGAACTTGCTCGGCTAGCCACCGAGGTCCTAGGTGGTGACCGGGTCATTCTTGGTGGTGACCTGATGTCCTCACTGGAAGAGGCAATTGCATTGGCCGATAGTTCAGGTGAATACGGTGGTATCGGGGTTGTTGTCACCGGTTCGGTCGTGCTGGTCGGGGAAGCAATTCAATTGCTCGCTGATAAGGGTTCACAGAAAGTGAAGAAGTAGCGCATGCGGGTTTTAGGGTCAACGGTTCTTTTTCTCGAAGCAATTGTTGTTTTACTTGCGATCCCGATTGCCATCAATGTGTCTAACACGAATGCGACGTTGGCCCTTCTTATTGGAGTTGGGTTAGCCGGGGCGCTTGTTTTAACCGTCGCGGTGATTACCAAACCGGTTGCGATTCCCATTGGCTGGGTGCTTCAAGTGCTTGTGATTTCCTCAGGGATTGTTGTCCCCACCATGTTCTTTGTTGGTGGGCTCTTCGCCTTGTTGTGGTTCTACGCGGTCCGTAACGGGCAGCGAGTTGATCGGGCACGGGAGTTGCCCGAAAGTTAATGCAACGACTCGTCTAGCATCAGTGACGGTAGTTTCCCATACTTCAAGGAGTCATGCAATGTCTGAACGCACGCTTGTTCTTGTCAAACCCGACGGCGTCGCCCGCGGATTAGTCGGCGAAGTTCTTGCTCGAATTGAGCGCAAGGGGTTCACATTTGTAGCGATTGAGTTAATGAACGTCAGTACCGACGTTGCGAAAACTCATTACGGCGAGCATGCTGACAAGCCTTTTTTTGGCGAGTTGGTTGCTTTCATAACCGGTGGTCCACTGGTGGCGGCGGTGATTGAGGGACCCGATGCGATCGTTGCGTGGCGAACCATGATGGGTGCCACCAATCCCATCACCGCGGCACCGGGAACTATTCGCGGAGACTTGGCGAATGAGATGCAAAATAATGTCACCCATGGTTCTGATTCATTAGAGTCCGCCGCTCGCGAAATTGCACTGTTCTTTCCCCACATCTAGGAATTGGTTGGGATCATGAAGGACTTAATCGGCTCGGTTGCTGTCGGTGTCGGGGTGGGAGTTCCCGCAGCGGCTGCGGCGCAGGGTCCAAGTTTGGTTCAATGGCCTGGGAAGGTACGCGAATTTTTCCCCACTGTTTTGGGTTCAACAATCGGACTCGGTCTGGTCGTTGGGTCCCAACTGCCAAACCTTCGTGGCGTCAAAGCATTCGCTGCCGGTCTGGGTGTCGCCGGGATCGGCGCTGTTGGATTCCTCGTTGCTAAAAACAAAATCCGGGAACTCGAAGGGCAGAACGCGCGTATTGATGACTGCTTTGCCCATGCCCCAACAGATCCGCACGTTTCGGGGAGCGATCATTCGGCGGTTGACTACTCGCTACTTGGTCGTGAAGGCGCGCGCTTCATCAATAGCGTGACGACATCTGCGCACGCAGAGCGGTTGGGTGTGAAACGGACCCACGACCCAATTCGTGTTTTTGTCAGTATTGCCAATTCCGATTCGATTTCCTCTCGAGTGTCGCTGGCAATGTCGGAGCTTATTCGCAATAAGGCCTTTGACCGCGCGTATTTATTAATCCAATCTCCGGCGGGTTCAGGTTATGCAAACTCCACCCCCGTTGACGTTGTGGAACTGCTCTCTGGCGGTAATTGTGCGGCGGTTTCGGTGAGTTACGGGTTACTTCCTAGTTTCCTTTCGCTGACCAAAGTGCGGTTGGCAGGTGAGACGCAACTCGAGTTACTCAATGCCATAGACCACGAACTTATTGGTCGTCGCAACAAAGGCAAGCAGGTGCCGAAGATTTTACTATATGGAGAGAGTCTGGGGGCGCGGGTCCAACAGTTCGCGATCCCGCTGGGGTCAAGCGATCTTGACAAATATTGCGTGGATCGGGCCTTGTGGGTGGGAACGCCGGGTGGCCGAATCGCTGACGCCTTCCATCAACTCTGTGACGGCGAGTCGGTAACGGTGGATCGACCCGAGCAAATCCCGGTTGATTCCGATTATCGAGTTTGGTTCCTTGAGCACGACGGCGATCCGGTGGTCCGGTTTCGGCCCGACCTGGCATGGTCCCGGCCCGCGTGGCTGGATCCGGAGTTACCGCTTGGCCGGAATATTCCGGCCGAAATGACCTGGCACGTGGGGGTTACCTGGGCCACCGTGCTCGTGGACACCATTTTTGCCACCAAGGTGAAGCCGGGTGAATTCCACAGTCTGGGTCACGATTATCGGGCGGATCTTGGTGCGGTTTCGACCGCGGCATTCGGTTTTACCGGCATCCTCACGCCGGAGAAGACTGAAAGTCTAGAAATAATTTTGCGGGAAATTGAAGTGGCGCGCGCCAAAAAGTTGGGTGAGGGTTAGGAAGGTCGATCCCGGGGCTACGCTAGGGATTCGCTTCGTGTCACTTCCCCGCCTGATCAATTCCGGCCCGACCATTCCAGACCGATTGGAGGCACCGCGTGAGTTTTGCCGCGAACTCCTCATTTGTGGGTCGAGACATGGCCGTCGACCTGGGAACCGCAAACACGCTCGTGTACGTCCGGGGTCGCGGGATCGTGCTCAATGAACCATCCGTGGTTGCCATTAATAACAACACCGGTGGGATCTTGGCAGTTGGCTCAGAAGCCAAGGAAATGATCGGTCGCACCCCCGGCAACATCGTGGCAATTCGACCCCTCAAGGACGGTGTCATCGCCGACTTCGACACCACCGAGCGCATGCTTCGCTATTTCATCCAAAAAGTGCACCGCAGACGACACTTGGCAAAACCGCGACTGATCATCTGCGTTCCTTCAGGTATTACCGGTGTTGAGCAACGCGCCGTCAAAGACGCCGGTTACGCAGCGGGTGCTCGCAAAGTTTTTATCATTGAAGAACCAATGGCAGCGGCAATCGGCGCCGGACTTCCCGTGCACGAACCAACCGGCAATATGGTGGTTGATATTGGCGGCGGAACCTCTGAGGTTGCCGTCATTTCCCTCGGCGGAATCGTGACCAGCCTCTCGGTCCGCGTTGGTGGAGACGAATTAGACAACGCGATTATTCAATACATTAAAAAAGAGTATTCGCTCCTGCTCGGGGAACGCACCTCTGAAGAAATCAAGATTGCGATTGGCTCTGCGTTCCCGATGCCCGATGAACCACACGCGGAAATTCGTGGACGCGACCTGATCACCGGTTTGCCTCGAACAATTGTTATCTCGGCCGAAGAAATCCGTCGGGCAATAGACGAACCGGTGAATGCAATCGTTGACGCGGTGAAATCAACCCTTGACCGCACGCCCCCAGAGTTGTCGGGGGACATCATGGATCGGGGAATCGTGCTTACCGGAGGGGGCGCAATGTTGACCGGGCTGGACGAACGCCTGCGACACGAAACCGGAATGCCAATTGTCGTCGCAGATCGACCGCTTGAGTGCGTCGCTCTCGGCTCGGGCAAGTGTGTTGAAGAATTTGACGCACTTCAGCAGGTGCTCGTGTCTGAACCGCGCAGGTAGCCGTGCTTTCGCGACGAACGCGGATCATTCTGTCTGTATTAGTGGTCGCATCACTCACTTTCGTGATCCTTGACCTTCGTGGCGGTGATGGTCCCTTTTCCAGCGCGCGCGCCGCGATCAGTTCAATTATTGGTGGGATCCAGCGTGGAGCGGCAACGATTTTTTCTCCCATCACCGGGTCAAGTGAGTGGTGGAGTACCCAAGTAAATCAATCGGGACAAATACGGGACTTAACCGTTGAAAATGAGCGACTCAATTCGGCTCTGGTGAGTTCAAAAAATGATATTGCCCGGGCTGATCAACTTGATGCACTGCTTCGGGTCGCCAGCGTGGGACGGTACGAGGTCACGCCCGCGGAAGTCATCGCCGTTGGTCCGGCCCAAGACTTTGCCTGGACGTTAACCATCGACGCCGGATCACTTGATGGCATCGAAGAAGACATGACCGTGATCAATGGCGACGGACTGATCGGGCGGGTACTCAAGGTCTACAACAGCACGGCAACGGTCGTCCTGATTGTTGACCTGGAGTCCTCGGTTGGTGGGCGCGTTGCCGGTTCGCAAGAAATTGGAATTGTCTCCGGTACCGGTCGTCAAAATTCACTTGAATTTCAGTTACTCGATCCACTCGGTGAGGTGAATCCGGGTGATGCAGTTGTGACATTCGGTTCAAAAAATGGACGCCCGTACGCGCCGGGGCTCCCCATCGGTGAAGTGGTTGACGTGACCGGCTCGGCGGGACAGTTAGCGCGAATCGCGACCGTTCGACCATTTGCCAACGTCTCCCAACTCAGTGTTGTGGGGGTTGTTGTCAAACCTCCTCGGGAAGACCCCCGAGATTCGGTGTTGCCGAACCCCCCGGTAGCCGTGACGAGCACTGATCCCACCCCGACGAGCACTGATCCCACCCCGACGTCATCAAATGAAAAAGAGACGGCAGCGACTCCGGCTCCGAGTGGTAATTAACCAATGATTATTCGACAAGGGCTTTTCATTGGGACCTGTGTATTTCTCGCGGTTTTATTCGAGCTGACGCTGCTCAGTCGACTGGGTATCCCGGGTGCGACCCCGGACCTCGTCGTTGTGACGGTGGTTGCCATTGCTTTCGCCATGGGCCCACTGCAGGGGGCAACAGCCGGATTCGCCGCCGGGTTGCTACTTGACCTGTCACCTTCCTCGGACACGTTGGTCGGGGTCAATGCGATCATCTACCTAAGCATCGGATTTGTGGCCGGATACTGGATTGACCCGAGGGACCGAACCTTGCCCATCATGATCGGTATCACGGCTTTGAGTACCGCTGCTGCTGCTTTGGGAACGGCAATTGTGGACACGGCCCTGGGTGGGAATCGGGTTAATTGGGTCGAAGTCCCGTGGATCACCCTAAGTTCGGCGCTGTACGGCGTACTCCTGTCCGCATTGGTCATTCCGTTGATTGCCTACATCTCACGTCCGTTTCTGCCCCAAATATCCTTTTCATCGGGAAACTGACACGCTCCCGAGCCGTCCTTTGCGCACTGGATGCCGCCGTGGCAACGGGCGGGTCAGGGGCGCATTGGGGCAGCAAAGACCCAGCGGACGCATAATGGTGGAGGCTGATGAGCCATTGTCGCTACGGAGTTCTACGTGTGGAAAGGAGTGCTCGTGAGTGAAAGATCTAATCTGCGTCTGATCGTTCTTGGCATTCTGATCTTCTCGTTGCTGGCAACCTTGGTCTCCCGTCTGTTTTACCTCCAGGTGATGGAAGGGGATCAATATCGGGCAGCGGCGGAAAACAACACGGTTCGTGAAGTCGTCGAACCAGCCGTGCGCGGATTGATTTTGGACCAGATGGGAAGGCCGCTCGTCTCCAACCGAACATCAATCATCGTGACAATTGATCGGCAGGAATTAAACCAACAGAACGAAAATGGTGACGCGGTCATCAAGCGTCTCGCCGGGATTCTGGGGAAAACCCCCACCTCAATTTCAGAGCGACTCATGCCGTGTGGCACAGACGGTGCTCCCAAGCCACCCATTTGTTGGAATGGTTCGACCTATCAAGCCGTGCCGGTTGCCACTGATGTGGACCCGCAAACCGCATTAACAATTATGGAGAAACGATCAGAGTTTGCCGGTGTCACGGCGAAGTTGACGGCGGTCCGTGAATACAGCGGCCCATTTGATGTCAACGCGGCCCATATTTTAGGTTACTTGGGACCGGTCACCGAAGAGCAGATCGTGGGGCAGGGTCAATCAGATGCCTATGACCGTCTACGGCGCACGGACACAATTGGGCGCTCCGGACTCGAGAATTTTTATGATACACAATTGCGCGGCAAACCGAGTGTCACCACCCTTGAGGTCGATACATCTGGTCAAGTCACAGGTACCGTAAGTCAAAAACCAGCCGTCTCAGGCAACTACCTCGTGTCAACGATTGACGCACGATTGCAATCCGTCGTTGAAAAGCAATTGGTTGCTGCCGTCCAACGAGCTCAGGGGCAAGGGTATCCGGGGGACTCGGGAGCCGCGGTGGTGGTTGATGTGCGCAACGGGCAAATTCTGGCCATGGCTAGCTACCCAACCTATGATCCAGGGATCTGGGTTGGCGGTGTCACTCAAAAGCAATATAAATCCTTGGTGAAAAGTGACTCGCTGTCCTCCAATGCCACCCAAGGGCTTTTTGCACCTGGTTCAACCTACAAAGTTGTCACCGCCGCGGCTGCGGGTAAAGAAGGTTACTCGCTGTATGCGGATTACAACTGTCCACGGCAAGTTAATTTGGGAACCCAAATATTTCGAAACTATGAATCCTCGGCATATGGTCGAATTTCCCTTGCTCGAGCGATAGAAGTTTCCTGTAACACGGTTTTTTATGGTTTGGCAGATCGCATGTGGGCGGCCGCGGGTGGAAATGATGCCACCCGCGATTCACCAGACCCGGTCGCTGACGCTGCGTCCATGTTTGGCTTCGGAACCCCGACCGGTATTGATTTGCCAGGTGAGTCAGCGGGACGAATTGCCAGCCGGGCTTTCAAAGTTCAAAACTGGGAAGCCAAGCGCGAAACGTGGTGCGCGAATGCCATTGCCGGTTACCCGGAAACGCGCAAAACCGACCCCAAGCAGGCGGACTATTACACGGCGCTCGACAAAGAGAATTGTGCTGATGGTTTTCGTTGGCGTGAAGGTGACGCGCTCAATGCTGCGATTGGACAGGGGGACACGGCAGTCACCCCGCTGCAACTGGCAATGGCTTATTCAGCAATTGCCAATGGTGGAACCGTCTACGAACCAGAATTGGTGAAAGCGATCATGGGTGCAGACGGCAGCGTCATTGAGCGAATCACGCCAACCGTTAAGTCACAATTGGATGTGCCAAAGTCAACAATCAATTTCTTACGAAACTCTCTCCCGGGCGTAACGACGGACGGATCCGGGGAGTCTCCCTTCACCGGTTTTCCATTGAATCAAATTCCGGTTGCCTCAAAGACCGGATCGGCCCAGGTCACCGGCGACAAAGTTTCGACCTCGTGGTTTGCCTCGTACGCTCCGGCAAATAAACCGCGCTACGCAATCGTGATGATGGTCACCCAGGGTGGCACCGGATCAAAGACGAGCGGTCCCAGTGTTCGCAAAATCTATGAAGCACTCTTTGGCGTCAAGGGAAGCACGGTGAATCCAAATAATAGTGTGCTTATTGGCGGGGCACCTTCGAAGTCACTGCCCGTTATTAGGCCCGATGGGACGCCCGTAACACCCAAAGGCAAAATGTCGGGCATGGTTTCGGCAGCAGGGTCAAACTAGTGGCCAAATTTTATTCGAGTACGAGCGCCGACAATTCATTGGTTGGTGCTGGTTCGCGGGCGGGCGCGAGAGGCCATGGATATTGGCGGGATCTCGATTGGATTTTGCTTATTGCCGGTTTAGCGCTCACAATTTTAGGTTCGGTCTTGGTGTGGTCCGCCAGTCGCGCGGATCTTGCATCGCCAACGGATCCTTCGTCCTACCTGAAGCGTCACCTGATCAACGTTGTTCTCGCGATCGGACTGGGTTATTTGGCTTCACGTCTGAATTATCGATGGCTGCGTGCTTACACCCCAATTATTTATGGAATCTCATTCTTCCTGCTGCTGATGCCATTTGTGCCAGGCATCGGGGTGACGGTTGCCGGCGCGCGCGCTTGGATTGATCTCCCCGGCGGCCTGACGTTGCAGCCCTCCGAGTTCATGAAGATCGCCGTAATTTTAATGATGGCGGCGCTGCTGTCCGAACGTAAAGATATTGAGACCGAGCCTTCCGGTTCAGATGTCTTGTTGGCATTGGCCGCGGCCGCACTGCCAATTGGGGTAATCCTGTTACAAAATGACACCGGAACCGTACTGATCTTGGGATCGGTCGCGATTTCGGTGATCGCCGTGGCAGGGGTCCGTACCCGCTGGCTCGTTGCCCTGATTGGGGGATCGGCCTTTTTAATCCTGCTGGCCATTCAGTTGGGCTTGCTCAAGGAATATCAAGTCGCGCGGTTGACATCATTTATCTCACCCGACCTGGATACGGGCGCCGCCGCCTACAGTGCGAACCAGGCCCGCATCGCCATTGGTGGAGGTGGTTGGTTTGGTACCGGCTTATTTGAAGGTCCACAAACCCAAGGAAAGTTCGTCCCGGTTAACGAGAGTGACTTTATTTTCACGGTCAGCGGTGAAGAACTTGGGTTCCTTGGTTCGGTAATTTTGATTCTGCTGCTTTCCGTGCTTCTGTGGCGCACGGCCAGGATCGCGTGGAAAGCGGATGACCAATATGGGCGCTTGGTCGCCACGGGTGTACTCGCGTGGCTGGCTTTCCAAACATTTGAAAATATCGGGATGACTTTGGGGATCATGCCGATTACCGGTATTCCCTTGCCTTTCGTCTCGGCGGGTGGCACTTCCATGATGGCGGTGTGGATTGCGATTGGGCTCCTTCAAACAGTACGTTTACACGAAGTCCGAGCAGAAATTTAGGGCGTTGAACTCATTCGAAAACTTCCGATGACCAGATACAACAACAGCCTCCCGACCAGGCCAATGCCTTGCACGACAGATGTCTACTTTTTGGGGTGAACCTCACCTTGGGTTCAAGGGGTGAGCGCAACGGTTGATGAGTCGGGAATGAGAATTTTCGATGCGCGAAGCGTCATTCTCCTGTCGAAAAGTGTGTCCCACAGTTGGGTAACCGCCCCCGCTGACAACCAAATGCCTCCGGTGTGTGTCATACTCCATGTGGTTGCCCGACATGTTTCTCCGTTGGTGCGACCCGATGATGTTCTTATTGCACTGAAGCAGGTGGGAAATCTCGTGCCGCTGACACCCGTAAGGGTGACCAGGCTGGCGCAGGGTCCACTGACCGAAGTGAGTATGTCGATCGGGGATCCATTTGATCCTGATCGAGTGCTTGGATAGCTCAACATCATGTGGCGGTAGGGGAAGTCGCAGCGCATCACGCGCGAACCCCGATCGCAGCCCCAAAAGCTTGTAGTAGCGCGCATCACCCTGTGATCGTGCTGCACACGGACCCGAATGCGGGTGATACCGCATTCCTAAAGGAGCGACCATAATGGTCGAAGAAACACCCGTATTACCCGTCGCACCAGTCGTCAAAAAAACTCGTCGTGCCGCTTCACGGCCGGCCGGCCCCGCAGTTATCGCGCCAGCAGCACCAAAAATGAAGCCCGCTGACAAGGTTGAATCTGCGGAAAAAGTTGTGTCCGTTGACAAAGCTGAGCCCGCTGACAAAGCTGCTAAAAAAGTGGCCAAGAAGGCCGCCAAGCCAAAGGCGCCGCTGTTCCAGGTCGCCGCCGAAATCCCCGCAGCACCCAAGAAAGTCAGTGCGCCGGTGAAAGCAAAAGGCAGAGTCGCCAAAAAGGCGATCATTGCCGTCCCGCAGGAGAGCGAAACCCCGCCGGAAGCGCAATCAACGGACCCACAGGATGATGGCGAAGAGTCATCGAAAAATCCTCGCCGTAGGCGTGGCGGCCGTGGTCGCCGTCGCAAGCCTGATGGCAGCGTGGATTCGACGACCGATGAAAACCCCGCGGATGAAGAGGAAGCACACGATTCCGAAGATGAGTCTGAAAGTGATTCAACGCAGGACGACGAAGATCCAACGGGTGCCGGCACCAAACGTCGGCGCCGCCGTCGTCGCGCCGGACAGGATGATGAAAGCGAAACAGATGACCCCAACACCGTGGTCCGAGTTCGTGAGCCCCGCCGCAAGCAAAGTGAAGACATTAAAGGCTCAACTCGCATCGAAGCCAAGAAGCAGCGTCGCCGTGAAGGCCGTGATCAGGGTCGTCGCCGTGCACCGATCCTGACCGAGGCTGAATTTCTGGCCCGGCGTGAGTCGGTTGACCGCGTTATGGCGATTCGTCAACAAGGGGATAAAACTCAAATCGCGGTCCTCGAAGACGGCGTACTGGTTGAACATTACGTAACGCGCGGCTCAGCAACCTCACTTGTCGGCAACGTGTACATCGGCCGGGTCCAAAACGTTCTCCCCAGCATGGAGGCAGCCTTTGTCGACATTGGTAAAGGTCGCAATGCGGTCTTGTACGCGGGCGAAGTTAATTGGGACGCCGCCGGACTTGAAGGTAATGAGAAGCGAATTGAATTAGCCCTCAAACCGGGTGACCATATTTTGGTGCAGGTAACGAAAGACCCGGTTGGTCAAAAGGGTGCCCGGCTCACCAGCCAGATTTCACTACCCGGTCGATTCTTGGTTTACGTCCCGGATGGTTCAATGACTGGAATTAGTCGCAAGCTCCCCGAAAATGAGCGCAATCGCCTCAAGGCAATTCTTAAGCGTGTCATGCCAGAAGACGCCGGAGTGATTGTACGTACGGCTGCCGAAGGTGCCCCGGAAGAAGCACTCGAACAAGATGTGCAGAGATTGACGGCGCTCTGGGAAGATATTTCCAGCAATAACAACAGCACCGATGCGCCATCCATGTTGTACGCGGAACCTGATATTGCGATCAAGGTAGTGCGAGATATTTTCAATGAAGATGTTAATCGGATGGTCGTGTCTGGTGATACCGCCTGGACAACCGTTGATGCTTACATCAGCGCTGTTGCTCCCGACCTTTTAGACCGGCTTGAACATTGGACCGATTCCAAGGATCTCTTTACGCAACTTCGAGTTGACGAGCAGATACTCAAGGCACTGGATCGCAAGGTCTACCTGCCTTCTGGCGGCTCACTTGTCATCGACCGCACCGAGGCGATGACCGTTGTTGACGTCAACACCGGCAAGTTCACCGGTGCCGGTGGCAACCTGGAAGAAACCGTCACCAAAAATAACGTTGAGGCTGCCGAAGAAATCGTGCGTCAACTTCGACTGCGCGATATCGGTGGAATTATCGTTGTCGACTTCATCGACATGGTCCTGGAGAGTAATCGGGATCTCGTCCTGCGCCGACTCATTGAGTGCCTCGGGCGTGATCGCACCAAGCACCAGGTAGCCGAAGTGACGTCCCTGGGCCTGGTTCAAATGACCCGCAAGCGAATCGGCTCCGGTCTCATTGAATCCTTCTCCCATGAATGCGATGCCTGCAACGGCCGTGGCATCAAGGTCTCCCTCAATGAGGAACCCCATCACGAGGCCCCGATTCGCTATCGCCGGCCTGCCAACGCGGTGGATCCAGCGATGGTGGCGGCAAAATCCCTCGAGGCGGCACATGCCCACGAGCTAGCGCAAGAGTTAGCCCAAGAGCAAGCCCAAGAGCAAGCCGAAGTTCTCGACGCCGTGGGTGAGGCCCCGCGACTGGAAACTCCAGCGGAGGAAAGTGCCAACGAGGAATCAGATCCGGTGTAGTCGCAAAATACGCGTCCCCGTATGATTCGTCACCCGGGGCGCGTTATCCCCTGGCAAGCCCCATCAGTAGTACCTCATATGTAAGAGCGACAGGAGTTCGTGGTGTACGCCATAGTTAAAGCCGGTGGACGGCAAGAAAAGGTCGCAATAGGTGATCTGATAGTGGTCGACCGGGTTCCCGGTGCGCCAGGTTCAACATACATTCTCCCCGCGGTGCTCTTCGTTGAAGACGGCAAAGTCACGAGTGATGTAGCCTCACTTGCCAAAGTCACGGTGACCGCCGAAGTTATTGATCACCACCGCGGCGTGAAAATTGATATTCTCAAGTTCAAGAACAAGACCGGTTACCGTCGTCGTCAGGGCCATCGCTCTGAACTGACCAAGGTCAAAGTCACCAACATTGCGGCAGGGAAGTGAACCATGGCACATAAAAAAGGTGCATCCAGTTCTCGCAACGGACGCGATAGTAATGCTCAGCGACTCGGCGTTAAGCGTTTCGGAGGCCAAGAAGTTAATGCGGGCGAAATCATTGTTCGCCAGCGCGGAACTCACTTTCACCCAGGAAACAACGTCGGACGCGGCAAGGATGACACCTTGTTCGCCTTAACCCCCGGAGTTGTCGAGTTCGGCACAGCCCGTGGCCGCCGGGTTGTCAACATTGTCCTGGGAGTGTAATTCTCCAAACATTGTTTTCACCAAGAAGGCGGGTCCATCTGGGCCCGTCTTTTCTCATTTCATGAACCGATAGGCAGGGGTACCGATGGCAACATTCGTTGATCAAACGACAATCCACGCCCACGGCGGTAATGGTGGGCATGGCTGTGCATCGATCTTGCGTGAAAAATTTAAGCCACTGGGTGGACCCGACGGCGGTAATGGGGGTCGCGGTGGCGACGTCATCGCCCTCGTTGACCCACAAGTAACCACGTTAATGGAGTTTCACCACACCCCCCACCGCACGGCTACTAATGGGAAACCGGGTCAGGGTGCGAATCGGCATGGCGCAAATGCCCACGACATTGTGCTGCACGTCCCAGCCGGAACGGTCGTGCGCGACGCCGGTGGTGAAGTGCTTGCAGACTTGGTGATTCCGGGTGAAACGTTCGTGATTGCACGCGGTGGCCGTGGTGGACTTGGTAACGCATCTCTGGCATCTCCCAAGCGCAAGGCTCCAGGCTTCGCATTGCTTGGTGAACCGGGGAGCCACAGCGAGATCGTGCTCGAACTCAAGACTGTGGCAGATGCGGCTCTAGTCGGTTTTCCCAGTGCGGGTAAATCAAGCGTGATCGCGGCCATGAGTGCAGCGCGTCCAAAGATCGCGGACTACCCCTTCACCACCTTGGTCCCCAATCTTGGCGTGGTGACCGCCGGCGACGTTGTGTACACGATCGCCGACGTCCCCGGACTAATACCTGGTGCTAGCCAGGGCAAAGGTTTGGGTCTTGATTTCTTGCGCCATGTTGAGCGTTGCAGCGTGATCATCCACGTCCTTGACTGCGCGACCCTTGAACCCCATCGTGACCCTTTGACGGATCTCAAAATCATTGAATCTGAACTGACGCAGTACGGTGGACTTGATGACCGGCCGCGGCTGGTTGTTCTCAACAAAATTGACGTACCGGAAGCCCGTGATCTCGCCGACATGGTACAGCCCATGATCGAAGAAATGGGCTACCCGGTTTTTGAGATTTCAGCAGTCTCCCATGAAGGACTGCGACCATTAAGTTTCGCAATTGCCGCACTCGTTGCCGAAAAACGTGCCGTCGAGGCAGCAATTGAAATGCCCCGAATCATTCTTACCCCGAAGGCGGTTGACGAATCCGGCTTCACGGTGACCCGTGAACACGAGGGTTTCCGGGTTCGAGGCCACCGTCCCGAGCGTTGGATTCGACAAACGGATTTCAGCAACGATGAAGCGGTCGGCTACCTCGCGGACCGACTAGCGCGACTCGGTGTCGAAGAGGAACTGATCGCTCACGGGGCCACGCCCGGTTGCGCGGTCATGATTGGTCCGGAAGACAATGCGGTGGTCTTTGACTGGTTCCCATCAGTTGGTTCGGCGAGCCAAGGTCCGCGTGGAAGTGATTCGCGTCTTGAGACTCGCACCGAGTACCTGTCCTAATGTCATCGACGCGGACGTCAATTGCGCGAGCAGGTCGCATAGTCGTCAAGATTGGGTCCTCCTCTTTGTCCTCCGCTGGCGGCGGACTCAAAAAAGACGTGGTCGAACACCTCGCTGATGCTGTAGCCCGCCGGCGCAACAGCGGTCATGAGGTCATTGTTGTCTCCAGCGGTGCAATCTCAACCGGGATGCCGGCACTGGGCCTCACCAAACGCCCCAAGGACTTACCAACCCAGCAGGCAGCGGCCAGTGTTGGTCAAGGGATTTTATTGGCTGCCTACACGGCGGCATTCGCACGGCACAACATCACTGTGGGACAGGTCCTTTTAACAAGTGAAGACGTGACACGACGAAGCCACTATCGCAATGCGCAACTCACCTTTGACCGACTACTCGAACTCGATGTGCTGCCGATCGTTAATGAGAATGACACCGTTGCAACCGATGAGATCCGGCTCGGGGACAACGATCGACTTGCAGCGTTGGTTGCCCACGTCACCAACGCTCAAGCCCTCATTTTGCTCTCTGATGTTGACGGACTCTATGACGGCCCGCCACACCTACCCGACTCGAGACATGTTCCTGAAATCGGCAATTACTCGGAACTGGCCGGCATGCGAATTGGTGGAATTGGTTCAGAAGGAATAGGCAGCGGTGGGATGGCAACCAAAGTTCAGGCGGCTCGAATTGCATCTGCTGCTGGAGTTCCGACCCTTCTTGCCGCAACCAGCCAGATCAGTCATGCATTAGGTGATGCCAGCGTAGGAACGGCTTTCGCGCCAACGGGGAAACGCAGTTCACTGCGGCACCTGTGGCTGGCGCACGCAACGACACCCACCGGATCGGTGATTGTGGATCTTGGTGCGGTCGAGGCAGTGGCCGTGCGCCGGTTATCACTGCTCCCAGCCGGCATTACCCAGGTGACCGGGATGTTCCTTGCCGGTGACCCGGTTGATATTTGCGGACCGGATGGAATCCCATTTGCTCGGGGAATCGTTACCTACGACTCCGCTGAACTTCCGGACGTGATGGGGAAAAACACGAAAGCACTTGCCGCTGAGAGGGGAGCGGCTTATGAACGCGAGGTTATTCACCGCGATGACCTCGTTCTCCTTGAACTATAAGTATTTGCAACGTTAGGCTAAAACCATGGATACCGTTCGAGAAGTTGCCCAGCGGGCGAAAAATGCTGCCCGGGAACTGCGCCTGCTTACGCGGGAGCAAAAAGATGAAGCACTTCGCGTCATCGCGGCCAAGCTCAAGTCCGAGAAAGAGTTCATCACGACGCAAAATGACATTGACCTAAAAGCAGCGAGATCTCATGGAACCTCCGATGCCCTGATTGACCGATTAACCCTCAACGGCGAAAGAATTGAAGCAATAGCAAATGCCCTCATTGATGTTGCGGCGTTGCCGGATCCGGTGGGTGAAATTGTCCGGGGGTACACCTTGCCCAATGGATTGCAGGTTCGCCAGACCCGCGTTCCCCTCGGCGTCGTCGGCATGATCTATGAAGCCCGACCCAATGTCACCGTTGATGCCGCCGGGCTCTGTCTCAAAAGTGGAAACGCGGCTCTGTTGCGTGGTTCATCAAGTGCTTACAACACGAATGTGGCCCTCATTGACGTGATGCGAAAGGCGCTCGTTGAAGTAGGTATTTCTGCGGATGCAATTGCGTTAGTCCCCGGTCACACCCACGAGTCAGTAACCGAGTTGATGCACGCGCGCGGTTTGGTTGACGTTCTCATTCCTCGCGGGGGTGCATCTTTAATTCAAAATATTGTGACCAACTCACGTGTTCCCGTGATTGAAACTGGGGTGGGGAATTGCCACGTTTACGTGGATAAAGATGCCGACCTCGACATGGCTGTTGACATTGTCTTGAACAGTAAAACGCAGCGTGTCAGTGTGTGCAATGCTGCCGAAACTTTGCTCGTCCACGAAGCGGTCGCCGATGATTTCCTGCCAAAATTATTTGCCGCGTTCAAAGCACTCGCCGTCACCGTGCACGGCGATGAAATGATGCAACGGCACGCGCAAGCGTCGGGTGTTGATTGGGCGCCGGTCAACGACGAGGATTGGGCGGCGGAGTACTACTCAATGGACATTGCTGCGGGAGTTGTCCCCAGTGTCGAAGCAGCCGTCGAGCACATTCTTACCTGGTCATCGGGTCACACCGAAGCAATCGTCTCCAGTAGCGCGCCGACAATCGCCTATTTCACCTCAGCGGTGGACTCCGCGGCCGTGATGGTGAATGCGTCAACCCGTTTCACCGACGGCGGCGAGTTCGGCTTTGGGGCAGAGATCGGGATTTCCACCCAGAAACTGCACGCCAGAGGCCCCATGGGTCTTACCGAGCTCACCACCACCACCTATATCGTCTCCGGTAACGGTCAGGTCCGCAAGTAGCCACCGGGTAGAGTGGTCCTAAGAAATATTTGAAGGAGTCAGATGGATTTTTCAGTAGCGGCGCGCGCGGGTGAGGTTTTGGCCAGTGAAGAGGGCGGCACCGTTGTCAGTCCTTACCTCATTGGTGGGTTCGGTTTCCTGACGCTGGTTGTGTTATTGATCATCACCGTCATGATCAACGTAGACCGCTAACCGTTCGTGCATTACCGGATCGGAATTCTCGGCGGATCATTTGACCCGATCCACCAAGCACATTGCAAAGCCGCAAAAATTGCGCGTGAGACCGCGCACCTTGATTTCATTTATTTAGTCCCTGCCGGTAATCCCTACCACCGAGAGCCGGTGGAAGCCAGTCGTGAACAACGGCTGGCAATGTGCACGTTGGCATCCGAAGATCACGATTGGCTCAGAGTGAGCAGGGTTGATCTTGATCGAATCGGCAACACCTACACGATTGACACGATCAACCACCTCTCAGCCGATTTCACGGATAAACACCCCGATGACAGCGTTGAGTGGTTTTTGATCCTGGGGGCCGACGCTTATCACAGCTTCCCCCAGTGGAAAGAGCCGGAAGCGATCGCTAAAAATGTCAGCATCATCGCTATAGCACGACCAGGGGAGATCAACCAAGAACTCAAAGAATTCCCGTGCGACTTTATTGACGTACCGGGCTGGGAGATTTCCAGCACCGACATCAGGCGTAAAATTCGTCTCGGCGAATCAATCGCCGAGCTAGTGAACTCCAAAGTTAATGAATACATCACGACCAACAAGCTGTACGCCAACTAATGAGATAGGAAACTTTCATCACATGCCCGCATTACAGAGCGCCATCGATTCTGCTTTAATCGCAGCCCAAGCGGCCGCCGACAAACTCGCAACCGACATTGTGATCCTTGATGTCAGTGAACAACTCGTGATCACCGATTGCTTCGTGCTGTGCTCGGGAGCAAATGAATTACAGGTCAGAGCAATTGTTAACGCGATTGAGGAAGCCTTGCACCTGGCGGGGGAGAAGCGACTGCGCAAGGAAGGCACCGGAGAAGCTACCTGGATCTTAATCGATTACGGCGACATTGTGATCCACGTCCAAAAGGTGGAAGAACGGATCCACTATGCAATTGAGCGACTCTGGAAAGACTGCCCGGTCATTGCCTTGCCTGAATCAATCAACTTGGAGCGCTAATTGTGAGCACTGGGCGCACCGTTGTTTTTTGGCGACATGGTCGCACCGAGTGGAATGAGCAACGCCGCTTTCAGGGCCAAACTGACATTCCACTGGATCTTGTGGGCTTAGAACAAGCGAGTGAAGCCGCTCGACTACTCGCCGGGTTGCGACCATCTCGGATCATTTCCTCGGACCTGGTCCGAGCCTCTCGAACGGCCCAAGTGTTATCAGAGTTGGTGAACCTTAGCGTTGACACCTTTGCCGGATTGCGGGAAACAAACGCTGGAAGCTGGGAAGGTCAAACCCGGGAAGAGTTGATCGCAAACCACGGTGACGAACTCGCAGCGTGGGCAGCAGGATCAAATCTGCGCCCAGGTGGAGGTGAGACTCGGATGGAGGTAGCCCAGCGGGTGATTGACGTGATTAACCAGGAACTGATCGGTGTCGGTGACCAAGAAACGTTGGTGGTGGTAACCCATGGCGGTAGTGCCAGAGCCGCAATCGCCATGATGCTGGACCTGCCACCAGAACACTGGGCGGCCTTGGGAGTTCTTAGTAACTGCGCATGGTCGGTTCTCAG
>Ga0105055_10003001_pt1 | contig 25884 bp, 29 predicted proteins | sample BON03_FD_78090 | JGI IMG/M metagenome (GOLD analysis project Ga0105055, IMG submission 78090) | Freshwater microbial communities from Lake Bonney liftoff mats and glacier meltwater in Antarctica - BON-03 | ecosystem: Environmental > Aquatic > Freshwater > Ice > Glacier meltwater | place: Lake...
CTTCCGACAACACTAAAACAAGCCCCCACCGCCTTCCGTTCGCGCACTTCACTGGAAATTTACCGGCCAAATTTTCCGATTGGCCCAAGGGTCTTTGTTTTCAAGCCCGACAGACTGCTAGGCAGTAATGGTCAAATGGGGGCTTTAATTGACAAAACGGAATCACTCAGCGGCACTTCGGTTGAAGTTTCTCCGCTCAACGAAACGGGTTGAATTGCCTCAGACTCATGCGTAAGCGAATCATGAACATGACGTGACTTTGGCATATTGGTAAGGATACTCAGGTTGGAGCCCGCGTTGCTGCGGTTGAGGCGGACGCACAGCAAAGATCTGAGACCGGCTTGGGGGCACCCAGTGTTCTCTGCGTGTCGGATCCGAACTTCCGTTATCGAACCGAATCTCTTCTTTCTTAGGCATGGGATCGTGATTCGAATGCCAGTAAAATCGCGATGGGGATCAATTCGAAATAGGCACGTAATTCAGCCATATTTGCAAAGAACACGATCGCGACACTGGCTAGGCAGAAACAGGATCGTATGAGCATTTTCCCGGGAATAATTATAGTTGAGCGGCGGAGATCTCTCAGAATCAGCAGGAGCAAGATCGAACAGACGATAAACAGAAAGGTAACAATGATAGTTCCCCCAAATTCATACCCACTATCGGCGTGAACCATGTTCCTCAGGTTTGGGATTACAGAGTTGAAATTGCCTACAGCTGCCTCTGGCCCTTCCTGTCCTAAAGGGCGGGTAGGACTCGTGAAGAGTGCGTGGCGAACATAGATCACTCCAATGATATTGCTTAAACTCGCTAGGCTTAAGAGGAAGATGGCTTTGAGAGATTGGCTCCACTTCTTCTCATGAAACCCTATTGCGATGGCCGTTAATATCAGGCCGGCGAATACGATTAGAGATGATTCGCGATTAAGGATCAGCAAAATTAGCAATACCGCTAAACGCTTCGATTTTAGATCTGCTAGTGAATGGAAGCAGTCTTTGCCCCAAACCATCACCAGCATAAATAGCACAGCCCCAGTGTAGTCCCATGGGTAGGACCAAATATGGTTGAAAAGAAAGGCGAGTGAGAACCAAGCAACCGCTTGTTTGATCCCAAGGATAGATTTGCCGGTATTTTTCCAGGATCGCCAAAGGAGAAACCCCGAGCCTCCTCCTAGGCACACTCCGATTAGGATCTGAAATGATTGCAGCCACGAAAGCCCGGTTACTATCTGGATTCCTTTGATCAGGGCAGGACTGAGTAGCCTGTTCTGAAAGGTGAGCCAGTGGGTCTTGCCTTGTAACAGATACTCTGCGGCGGTGCTCAAACGTTCCACCGTATGAGTATCGGCGTGAAATTTAAGGTAGGCTGCGGTCAAAGCAGCGATCATCAGTCCAGCCAGCCAACGGACAATTATCGGCTCTGCTTTGGTGTCTTTGGTTAACATTCGAATAGTTCGTGGATTCTTCAGTTAGTCTCTAATGAGGATACGTTCGATGAAATTGTAGCATCGACCATGATCTTTTTACGAGTATTTTAGAATAAAGGGTATGATGATTCGGAAGATACATAGTATTAGGCTGATCGCGGTTGCTTGGGTAGTGATGCTTATCGTGTCCACGGCTTTGTTCGCGGAAGAGGTAAGATTTAAAAAGGGTGATCGATTGGCGAAGCTCGAAGTGGGGGAAAAGAAATACGAAGATGTCATCATTAAATCGATTTCAGCCCGCACGGTGATGTTCTTGCATCGCGGTGGGATGGCCTCGGTCAACCTCGGTGATTTACCGCCGCAGTGGCAGCGTGGATTTGGTTATAGTCCGGAAGCGGAACGTGCGAGCGATCTTGCTCAGGAACGAAACCGGCGCGAGCGTGAGGTGCGTTTGGCCAAGCAGTCGTCCGCCCGAAGAGCCGCTGATAGTAATCAGGCTAAATCAAAATTTGAAAAAGCTTTCCGCGCTTTCGGACAGCCAGCTGAGATATTTAAAGATGGGGTGGATTTACGGCTGCGGTTTCGGGAGTTGGGGCTCTATGCCAAAGATCAAGGTCGTCGTCCCAGTTGCGCGGTTTTTGCGGTGGTGAGTGCAATGGAGTTTCTCCATGCAGAGAATACCGGAGAGGTAGATAAGTTTTCCGAGGAATACCTGATCTGGGCGACTTTGAGGTCGATCAATCGTCCGGTCGCGGCGAGTGCTCTCACGGGTGATGATGCGGATACTGGATTTGCCCTCACGGAAGTGGTGACTGCTTTGCGCAGCTACGGAGTCCCTTTGCATCGCAGTATGCCCAATACGATGGGGCGTAGCATGGCCGGCGTGGATGAACCGCCGGAGGAAATTATCGCTGAAGCGCGTGCGCGAACCCAAGGCTCTGTCCATCGCGTGCCTGGTCGCGACAATCTCACGCGACTAAACAATATCGTGCAGGCCTTGAACAACGGGCTGCCGATCACGATTGGCACAGGCTGGCCACAGTTTCACAATATGCGCGCGGCTTTGCTTGATACGCAGAAGCCAAACTATAGCCACGCGGTCACGCTCGTGGGTTATCGCAGCGCGACGGGACGGCTCGAAGACACAACCTTCATTTTTAAGAATTCTTGGGGCCCCGCATGGGGCGCGAATGGTTATGGCTTTGCTAGCTACCGCTATCTCGTGCAGCACCTACACACGGCAGTGTTATTGGAGATCAAGTTCAGCGATTAATGCTGTCCAGCGTGTCGTCCCAATTCGCGGGAGGTGGTGCGCTGAGTTTCAGGTCTTCGTTGGTGGCGGGATGACGGAGAAGCAATTCACGCGCGTGCAAACCAAAGAGATCCGCTAGTTTTTTTGAACCGTAAACCGGATCGCCCATGATCGGGCACCCGCCTTTCAGGCAATGCAGTCGCGCCTGATGGGTGCGCCCCGTTTTGAGTAATACATTGAGCCAGCTGACGTTCAGTTCTTTAGACTTTCCGAGGATTTGAAACGTGGAGATGGCGGGTTTGCCGCCGGATTCCACATTGGCCCAAACGCCAGAACCGACCGGCGCGACCTGCGTTTCGATGCGACGAAGTGGGGTCGGCCATTCGCCTTCGACGAGCGCCCAATATGATTTTCTGATCTGTCGCTTTTCGAATAGGGCTGCGAGTTCCGCTTTGTAACGACCATTCTTGCGCAGGATGATGACACCGCTGGTCAGTCGATCAAGCCGATGGCAGCAGAACACAGGTTTGCCGATATGGCGTGTGGCGACTTGCTCAAGATCATCTTCCCGATCACCGCCGCCTTCGGTGAGCAGTCCCGATGGTTTATTCAATACGAGCAAGTGCTCATCTTCATAAATTACATCGGCAGTGGGTCTCATGAGGGATCACCCTGATTCACGATGACCCGTAGGCAAGTGCGGCGAAGTTAAGGGGTTTGAATAATAGCGGACGTCCAACATAATTCACCTATGCCACCAACTATGGATACTTCCAACGACTACACGATTCTCGAACTCAACCATGTCGCGCTCAACGTCGCTGATGTCCCTGCGTGTGAACGGTTTTATGCCGATGTGCTGGGGTTGCCGTCACTGCCGCGTCCGGCGTTTCCTTTTCCGGGGGCGTGGTTTCTGATCGGTGCTCAGCAGGAGTTACATCTCATCGGTCTTTGCGCTGAGGACCGCGGTAGTCGCAGCGGACATTTTGCGCTGTTGGTTTCAGATCTCGATGCAGTGGCGACGCGATTAAAAACAGCCGGGGTAGAGTTTCGCGGACCTAATACACGACCTGATGGGGCGCAGCAAATCTTCACGGCCGATCCCGATGGAAACGTAATCGAGTTCTGCGATAACCTGCCGGACAGAGACCGCACCTCATCGAGTGATTTAGCCCGAGAGTGATCGCAGTATAGTTTGTCATTGCGAGGAATCCGCGAAGCGGATGACGCGGCAATCTATCTAGGTGGATCGCCATCACCCTTCGCCAAGGCTACGGACGACCGGCTGCCCGACTCCGTCGGAGTCGCGATGACAGAGTAAACAATACCACAAGCCCCAGTTTAGATCACTTGTTCTTTGGCAAGTTTAGAACCTTCGCCTGCGGGGAGACCGTCGCGTAAGGTGCGAACCGCTGGTCCAAGGGTAGGGTGCTGCCTCCGTAATTACATTCGAAGTAACGGATGGTGCAGGTAGTGCACGTATTTGGAGAGGGGCTTCCAATGGCTGAGCCGGTGAATCTAATAAGAATGAAACTCGCGCCAGAGCGGGACTAAGAGAAACCATATTACGAAATAGAAGGGATGCTCTGACCAAACCAGCCAGGGAATGTAGGGGTTGGCATAGAGCCAAAGGGTGAGGATTTCGTATCCAGTCCAGATGAGTCCGGCGACACCACAGGGCCCCAAGATGTTATCACGAACTTGATCGCGAAAAAGGAAGCCGCGGCTGTTTCGCGTGGGCCATTTCGCATCGAACTTGGTTTTGGTGCCCTCGGCTTTTCGGATGTAGAGGTAAATAATAGAGGCCGCCGTAAAAGAGCCACCGCAGCACCATGTTCCGGCTGTAGACCTGCCGCATCCAATCCGCTTCGAAAGTGACGCCCCGGACATTGGAGCAAGGGGGGGCATGCTCGATTGGACAGACTGGTCGCCATTCGCCCCGAGCATTGCGTGCTTCAGAAACGCCGTCGGGTGCGTTGTGATGAGATGTGTGGGGAGGCGTCTCTGGAGAAGTGTTTCGGGCACCGCGTCTCATCGGCGTTAACTCAGTCCTTGTGCTCATCGGCTAGCTTGGCGCCTTCCCCTTGAGGGAGACCGTCGCGAAAAGTTCCGAACCAGCGATCCATTGGGATCGTGGCTTCACCGTAATTGCATTCGAAATACCGATGATGGAGGTAGTGGAAATACGAGCCGGTGGGGACTTTACCTTTGGCAATCGGGCCTTCGAATCCGTGGTGGCCTGCTGCCGGCGTGAGAGTGGTGTGTAGCAGGTTGAATAGAAAATGAAGCGGATGCGACGGGACCACCCAATGAATCAGCACGACGCTGATATAGAGAACCAGTTCGACCGGATGCATCGCCATGCCGGACCAGGCATTGGGGTTGATGTTTTTGTGGTGCAGGTAGTGGATGTGCTTGTAGAGCGGTTTCCAGTGGATCAGGCGATGGACCCAATAGAAATGAAACTCCCGCCAGATAGGGATGAGGAGAAACAAGGCCACAAACCAGACGGGATGCCGGGCCCATTCGAGCCAGGGAATGTAGTCGTTGGCATAGAGCCACATGGTAATCACTTCGTAGCTCGACCAAACGATTCCGCCGATCCCACAGGTCCAGAAGATATTGTCGTATATCTGGTCGCGAAACAAAAACAAGCGACTGTTGCGCGCCGGCCAGTTGGCATCGTATTTCCGTTTCCGTCCGTCGCCTTTGCGAATATAGAGGTAGTAGTGCAGAGAGCCGTAAAAGACCCACATGATGACGAGATTCCTCACGTAAATTTGTGCGATCCAACCCCACTCAAATTGAGTGCATCGTTCCATCGACGGTTGAAAGAAAAACCATGTTATGGCGGCAAACGCAAAGATCACGCTACTGAGTGGCCAGAGAAAACCGGGCCAACCGAAGAACCATTTGGCCAAGGCGCGTAGCCGGAGAGGCCATTGGAGCAAGGGCGCGAAGCGCACGGGGTAATCGGGGCGCCATTCGCCTCGAGCATTTCGGCCTTCGGCAGCATATTCTTTGGCGCGGGGTTCACGCGAATTTTCAGCCATTGATGAGTAACCTGAGGTATGCATCCCGCAAGGCAAGGATGCAGGATGTCATCTCAGAGAGCTTACTTAACTCAGCGGTGCGTTTGTCGCTTTGGGAATGAGTGTGCCTGAGATTCTGGGCGATGGCGCAGATCGAAATGTTCATCTCGGAATCGTTGATCTTCTGGGCCGCGCTTCCACGGTTTGTGGCGTTCGCTTCTATTTCAATTTTTGACACGAAAAGCACCAGGCGTTTGGAGGTTACTTTAATAGCGGGTCATGATGCCAACAGGCTCGAACTTCCGAATGTTATGAGCGATGCTATCGGTTTCGGATGAAATTGAGACGAAACATAAAAGACCGTCGGGTCGTGGTCTGGATGCTGATTTTTACCGGGTTGCTGGTGTTTAATTGGATGCAACCGATGATTAATGGGCTGACTTTTATCGCGTCATGTCTGATGGCGGTTTCAGTGTCGACGATTGTGCATAACCACAATCATCAGCGTATCTGGAGACCCTGGTGCCGAATGCATGACAGGACTATTGGCTGGCGTTATTTTATGGGTATCCAGTTTTTCGTGGGTCCCGACGCTCAACCAGAATCATCACCAATTTATCAATCGAGAGGGTGCCTACACGATTACCTACCGAGTGTGTGAGAAGAACAATCTTTGGACATTGCTGAGTTATCCGTCGATTTCGAGCTACTGGCAGCAGTTTCCCATCGGAGTATTTCTGACCCGTGCGTGGCACACACGTCGGGGCCACTTCTGGTATTGTCTTTCACAATTTGCGGTTCTGGTCCTCTTCGTGGGAGTGGCCTTATTGGTCGATTGGAAGAAGGCACTGCTTTATGTGGTGCTGCCCCAGCAGGTCGGACTTTTTTCGGTGCTGATTTTTAACTACCAGCAACACGTCGGAGCAGATGAAGGATCCGAATGGGAGCACTCACGGGATATGGTGAGTCCGGTGATGAATCTGTTTCTTTTCAACAATGGATGCCATGCCGTGAATCATGCCAAGCCGAGGCAGCATTGGAGCGAGTTTCCGTTAGAGCACGCGAATGTTCGGGATAAGCTAAACCCCGTGCTGAGCGAAAAATCGCGGCTCTGGTTGATTCTCCGCACTTACCTGATCGCGCCACTGGTGCCAGTCTGGTGGCGGCCCAACTTGCGGGTCACCCGTTTGGATCGCGCGTCCATCGACTAAGCTTTACACGGCGGTGCGGTTATCGCTCTTGAAATGGGCCTTCGTGCGATTGAGCGCGATGGCACGTTGGGAAACATGCATGGCGGTATCGTTGACGCGTGACGATCTGCCACCTTTGGCCTGCAGGCTTTCATCCAACTCGGCGGCGATAGCGAAAAGCACCAACCGCTCCGCGAAGCTGGGCAGGCGTTGGACGCACGAAGCGTGGTGGCGAATCAGCCAATCGAGAGTGTGAGATGAAGAGGTGGGCATGCGAGGTGTAGAGTGGAGGGGGGAAACTTTGGGTCGCCAAGAGTCTTTTTCGTCCGCCATCCTTACGCCATGAACATTAACTCTGCAAACTTTGCCACTAGTGCGCCCGATTTGAAGTCGTGTCCGACGGCTGTCTTACCGGAGTTTGCTTTCATCGGGCGTTCCAATGTGGGCAAATCCACGTTGATTAATTTGCTCACGGGTCGGAAAGGGCTAGCCAAGGTTTCCGGCACACCGGGGAAGACGCAGCTGATCAATTTCTTTGATATTAATCGCCAGTGGCAACTCGTGGATTTGCCGGGCTATGGGTTTGCGAAAGTTTCCAAACAGCAACGCGCGGATTTTAATGTAGCGGTCGCCGACTATCTGGAGGCGCGCGAGACCCTCGTGCATACTTTCGTGTTGATCGATTCACGCCTGCCGCCGCAAAAGCTCGACCAGCGGTTTGTGACTTGGATGGCCGAAGCGGGGGTTCCATTTTCCCTCGTCTTCACCAAGGCGGACAAGCAGTCCTCTGGGAAAACTCAATCGAACGTCGCGAAGTTTCGCCGGGAAGTGCTAGAGGGCGTGACCAAGCCACCAGATATATTTGTGACCTCATCGGTCAGCAAGGAAGGCCGTCAGCATGTGCTCGGGCACATCGAGAAGCTGATCAAAGCGAAGTGAGGGACGTTTAGCGCTGGAGGGTCGATCAGGACCGCCCAAAGTATCACGCTCAGCTTTACCCTCTTTTTACTACTTATTACTTTCTAGCCTCGCGGTCGTCTTTTTGAGGCGTGGTTGATCGCGCGAAGGCGTCACGGAGGAAAGGGAGTTCCTGGCTGTGAAGAATCAAGATGCCCAAGGCGCTTAAAAAGGTTACCCCCAAGCATATCGATAATATCGTGATTTCACCGCCGAACCCGATTTTGGTGGCATGCGCGATGAATGCTCCCGACATGATGCAGAGAGTGAGAATGGCTCCCCAGGTGACGCTGCTGGGAATGATTAGTAACACAATCGCGAGCGCTTCAAAGAAACCGATCAGGTAACGTCCCGTCGGTTCCATGCCCAAGGTCGTGAACAGAGCGACTTCCTCCGGTGTGCCGATGAGTTTACTCCATGACGGGTAGATGAGTATCAGCACAACCAATATTTGTAGAATCCAACTGACGGTATGGCGGGTCTTCATAGCGGTTATCAGAGTTGGGCGGATGGGGGAGTCGCGGTGGGCATCAACGGAGCAAGCTCGTGTTGATCGGGGATATAAAGGTGATCGAGAGTGAGCTCACTAGCGCATTGCACTCCAGCGGCGGCGATCAGGTGATCAATATCATGAAGCATGCCGTCGACGTAATTTGTCACGCGCTTGGATTTCTCTTCGACCACGAAGCCCCGCATTAATGAGGGGTCGTGAGTGGTGATGCCGACGGGGCAGGTATTGCGATTGCACTGGAGGGCCTGGATGCAGCCGAGCGCGAGCATGAAGCCGCGTGCGGTATAGCAGGCATCAGCACCGAGGCACAGTGCGAGGAGTTGTTTGGCAGGATTGATCAGTTTACCGCTGGCGAATAGCACGGTGCGGAGACGCACGTTCTCGCGTATAAGAATCTGATCAACGGTGCGCAGAGCCACGAACAGCGGCAGACCGACGCCATCGAGGAAAGCGGTGGGCGCGGCCCCGGTGCCACCTTCGGCGCCATCAACTGTGATGAAATCGGGGAAGGTATCCTGTTTGATCATTTCCTTAACCAAGGCCTCAAATTCTCGGGGTGAACCGAGGCAGAGTTTAATCCCCGTGGGTAGACCGCTGATTTCCTGAACATGACGGATAAAACCAATCGTGGAAGGAATGTCCTTACATTCGACATGCCCCGAGGGTGAAACTACGTCGTGGTCGCGACCTACTCCGCGCAACTCGGCGATCTCTGCACTGATCTTCTCTTTCGGCAAAATGCCACCTTTGCCGGGCTTGGCTCCCTGAGAAAGTTTGATCTCGATCATTTTGATCTGGGGCTGCTCGCAGAGTTTTTTGAACGCCTCGTCATTGAGGCGCCCGTCGGGATGACGCACGCCAAACTTGGCGGTGCCCAATTGGAAGATAAGGTCTGCGCCGCCTCGCAGGTGATATTTGGGGAAACCACCTTCGCCAGTGTTCATTAGGATACCGGCTTCTTTGGCCCCAATGCTCAAAGCTTCGACTGCGGAGGCACTCAGAGCGCCATAGCTCATCGCGCTGATCATGATAGGCCGATGTAGCGTATAGGTCGTCGCCAGATTACGGGCTGCCCCAATCTTCAATACATAAGGCACCAGATCGCCGTGAGGTGTGGGGAACAGCGAGTGTCGCAGTTTGATTTCCTCGCGATTATATTCGCAGAGGGAGCCGAATGCGCCGGTGGAATCGATGCCGTGGGCTTTGCGGTAAACCTCCGAACGCTCGGAACGATTAAAGGGGCGTTCTTCAGTATCGTTGGCAAAGAAGTATTGGCGAAGCTCCGGGCCGATACTCTCCATCAAGTAGCGCGCTTGGCCGAGGATGCCGAAATTGCGGAGCAGGGTGTGACGTCTTTGGATGAACAGGTAGGCAAAGTTGAGCGTATTGAGCATCAACAGCACCACGGTCAAAAAATGGAAATAGAACGAGATGTTGATTCCCGCAAGTAGGCTGAGAACCAGGGCCGCCGGTAAAAGTAGGTTGGTGAACTTTGCCAAGAGATGAAGGTCGAGCGTGGCAGTGCGGGTAATCGGCATAGTGTGGTGTGGGGTCAAATGCGCCGCGCGATCGTAGGACGAGAGAAATCTAATTCATTTTGGGCGGGGTGAATAGGAGCAACGTGGCCAAGGGTTGGTATCCGAGAGTAGTATACAGTTTTTCACCTGCTTTACTAGCTGTGAGGGTTGAAGTCTTAATCCCCTGCTTGCGATCATCGCGCATCATTTTGACGAGGAGAGCGGAGGCTATTTTTAGACGTCGAAACTCTGGGAGCACTTCCATGTTAGAGACCCATGAACCGCCTTTGCATTCGATACTCCGCACCCAGCCCACCACTTCGCCGTTGATTAAGGCAGCGTAGAGTCGGATCGGGGCATCGGCGGTCAGATGCTCGGGGAGAATCTGCCGATGCCCCGCGAGTTTAGCCACGGCATCGGCGAGCTCGGTGGTCATGACGCGCTGGATCGTGGCGGGAGACTTGATGTTGGGGATCTGCTTGAGAGCGTGAACCATGACGCCTTCCATCGCGCCCAAACTATAGCCGAGTGCCTTGTATTCAGTGCGCAGAGGTTCGTCTGAGGTGTCGATGCCATGAAACGCACAGATGGCAAAACTCCCCCGCGTGTGTTGACGGACGATTTTATTCGTCTCCTCGGCAGAAGTTTTGAAGGAGCACCATTCCTCACGCCGATAGTCCTTGGCATTCTTACGTGGGGCATCACGCACCACCCAGAGCGGATCAATCCGCTCACCGATATACGGATGCGTGAAACTCTGAGTGAAGCCCAAGCCCTCCACGAATACTTCAATCGCCCGCGTGAGGGAGCCGCCTTTGGACGATTTTTTGCTGTATCTAGCCATGCGCCAAGGTTGCTCCTAAACTCGTCGCGAGTAAATGACTCTTCTCGCTATGATTTGCGATGGGGCAAATTTGACTGAAGCATCACACGCCTTGGCTCTTTGGTCGCTACGAGCGTGAGCGAGTGGGGCAGAGCAAAGCCGGTGAGGCCGGGCGGGTTTTCAATGTGGCCGGTTAGGCAGGCTCAGGCCCTAAGCGGAGTCGAAGGGAAAGCTGGAAAGTGGGAACGGAGCTGAGAGGCCCACTTATTCGCTAACGTTTCCGCCGTAGCTTGCTGAGCTATGGCGGACAAGATGGAGGGCAATCCCGACTGCGGTAACAGTTGGCCACTCTTACGAGAGTTGCAGCAGCAGGTATCCGACCGGCGCGGTGAGGATCAGCGAATCGCTCACGTCAAACATGCCGCCTATGCCGGGGATGACGCCTCCAGAATCTTTGATCGCAGCCCGGCGTTTGATGACCGATTCGATGAGGTCGGAAACGATCGCAACCACCGCGATTGGGCCCGCAATCAACGCGGCGTAGAGTGGTGTGATGTGCGAGGGCAGATGGTCACGCGCGAGCCAAGCAATCAACGCGCCGATGCCCATGGAAACGATCACGCCGCCGACGGCACCTTCCCAAGTTTTCTTCGGGCTGATGTCCGGCGACATCTTGTGTCGACCGATGGCCAAGCCGGTAAGGAGCGCGCCGACATCACAGAATTTTGCCACTGCGACCAACCAGATGAAGAGGAACAGCCCTTGCTCGGGAGCGTAAGGATTAAAGATCACGACCTTCACGAGGTATTGGAGCATGAAGGCCACGTAAACGAGACCGAAGATCGTGGACGCGAGCGCTTCTACGCGTGTTTCGGTGGTGCGTTCGCCGATGATACGGAAGGCAAAAATGATCACAGCCAGCGCCAGTAGATGTTCGGTCGCCAAACCGTGTTGCTGTTGAAGCCACGGTGAAATGGTGATCAGGCCGCCGAGCATCATGCCCAAGCGGTCGAAGGGGGCGAGCTTAGCTCCTGCGAGGAGTTTGTAGAACTCGCCCAGAGTGAGCGTGGCGATTACGCCGATCAGGATCACGGCGCCAGTGGTGCGGAAATACCAGAGTGAACCGGCGACGATTGCCCAAAGCAGGACAGTGCTAAAGATGCGTTTAGCCATAGTGGTGGGGTGGATCGAACTGCTTTAAGCGAAAGAAAGTGAGGGTGGATGAGACAAAGGCTACGTTTTGGAAGTGTCTTTGACTTGCTCACCCGTCAATCCGAAGCGTCTTTCGCGTTTGTGGTAGGTTTCGATCGCAGAGACGAGAGCGGCCTTATCAAAGTCGGGCCAGTAGAGAGGACAGAAGACTAGTTCGGAGTAGGCCCCTTGCATGAGCATAAAGTTACTCAAGCGTTCTTCTCCGGAAGTGCGGATGATTAATTCAGGATCAGGCAGATCCGCCGTGTAGAGATAGCGATTAAAGGTCTCCCAGGAATCGTCGTCCGCTTCGATCTTGCCCGCCTGAACATCGGCGGCGTAGGCGCGCGCGGCATCCACGACTTCGGTGCGTGAGCCGTAGTTGAGGGCGAGCACCAGCGTGTAATCGGTGAACTCTTTCGTCTTCTCAATCGTATCATCCAGCGCTTTTTGCACGCCTTTGGGCATCTCGTGGATGCGACCAATCGTGCGCAGGCGAATCCTATTTTTGACGAAGGTCTTCAATTCTCTTTTGAGATAAAATTCCAGCAACTTCATCAATGCTCCCACCTCATCCTTTGGGCGGCTCCAGTTTTCGGAGGAAAACGAGTAGAGCGTCAGCGTGCGGAGGCCGAGCTCGCGTCCAGCATCGGCAATTTTACGCACGTTTTCGGCGCCATGCCGGTGCCCTTCGTTGCGAGGGAGGCCACGCTTTTGAGCCCAGCGACCATTGCCATCCATGATAATGGCCACGTGTTGGGGAGTCTTGCTGCGTTCGCTGGTCGGCATGGTTCGTGCCGAGTTAGGTGAGCGGCGTGCGGTTTGACAAGTTGGAAGGGCGGGGTAATTTTACTGGATGAGCACACCCCTGAACTCCGAAGAAATCGAACAAGCACTCACGAATCTTCCCGGCTGGGAGTTCAGCGAAGATGCTCTGACTAAGACCTTCAAATTCGGTAGCTTTCGCGAAGCGATGTCCTTTATCGTCCGTATGGGTTTTGAGGTCGAAGAGCTGAATCATCACCCCGAATGGATGAATGTTTACGACTGCCTCTCTGTGCGCCTCAGCACTCACGAAGCGGACGATAAAGTGACCGCCAAAGACGTCGAACTAGCGAAACGCTTCGAGAAGATCAATTGGGTGGAGTAGGCTGAGCGCAAGCTGCGACGCATCATGGTAAGGTGGTCTTGCGAGGTCGGCTATTCTTCGAGTGCCAGAGCCTCCCATAATTGAGGGATCATGTCGTCGTAGTTGGCGACTTGTTTGGGGATGTCGTTAGGCAGATTCGCCCAGAAAAAATCAAAGGGGTGGAGCCGTGTTCCGCCAGAGGAGAATTTTCCGTGCGACCATGTTTCAGGTGTGTCGCGATCGCATCTGAGGTGATAAAACCAACGGGTTTGCCGTTTCTCTTTGCCGCAGTCACGCATGTCCCTGACGTCCTGAGCGAGCGTAGGCTTGGTTGGCATGATAACGAAAACTTATAGTCCCATCATAAAGTTAAACGTGCTGTCGGGCTCGCCGGGGAGGCCTTCGTGGGCGAAGTCCGGGTAGAAGATGACGTTCTTCTTGGACGTGATCTTATTGTAGGCAGCAAACTGGGTTGATGGCGGACAGATGGTGTCCATTTGGCCGGTATACATGAGCACTTCGGCTTTGATGCGAGAGGCGAGGTGTTGGCAGTCGATGTAGCCTAGTCTCGTGAAGATCTCATCTTCACGCTCATGCAATGGATCAAACATGCGGAAATAATAGGACAATTCGTCGTAGGCCCCTTTCGCGAGATCCATTTCCCAGACGCGACGGTAGTCGCAGAGGAAGGGGAACACCGGGGCGGCGAGTTTGATCCGCGGTTCGAGCGAGGCGCACGCGAGGGTAAGTCCACCGCCTTGGGAACCGCCCATAGCGCCAACGCGAGTGGCATCGACTTCATCGAAATTCATCACCACGCGAGCGAGTTGAGCAGTATCGAGAAAAATTTGGCGGTAGGCGAGTTTGTGTGGATCGGGATCGTCGAGGCCACGCACGATGTGTCCCTTCAAAGACGTCCCTTTACGGCTATCGCAATCTTCGGAGCGCCCACCTTGGCCGCGACAGTCGAGAGCAGCCACACAGAAGCCCTCGCCGGTGTAGGCGAGGCGATCCACGAAATTACCACCGTGGCCGGAATAGCCGTGGAATTGGAGGACGGCTGGGCAGGCACCGTCGTGTTTTTGGGGACGTAAATATTTGGCGTAAACCCGCGCGCCGCCGACTCCCGTGAACCAGAGGTCAAACGCTTCACTATGACGTGGCGTGATTCTGGTAGAGGGAACGAGTTCAGGCTGAGGGTCGGTCGCGTCGAGCTCGCGGAGGGCTTCATCCCAGTAAGCATCAAAATCCGCCGGGCGGGGATTGCGGCCTTGGTATTGGTGGAGTTCCGCGACGGGTTTATCGATGAGGGGCATTTGGGGATTTTGGAGTTTCGAATTGCGATTTCGGATTTACTGCTTCGCCCCAGACTACGGCGGGCACTGCGAGGCTTCGCCGCACAAGTCGGGTTTTGGAGTTAAGTTGGTGGGTAGCTTTTGCGTTTTTAAAACAAGCGCAAGAAGGAGCGGGGGCCGACGTCGAAATGGGCGGAGTTTTCTGTGGCGCGGATTTCGATCAGCGCGGGTTGCGTGGGGTGACTAAGGAACAGATGTCGATCGCGCGAGCGGATCGCGAGGCCGCCTCCTCCGTTAGTCGGGATATCGCGCGCGGCGAATTCGTGTTTGATGCTGCGGTCGGGGCGATCCACGACCCGAAACTCATTGCCGGGCGCCAATCGCAGAAAGAGGTGATCGGTGTAGGAAGCATAAGCGAGGCCGAGGAGAACGTCTTCGGAATCCAGATGTGAGGGCACATCGCTGTTTTCGATGCCAGCGCCGGCATGGTTTTCGATCGTATCCGGTTGATCAGGGTTGAGGATGTAAACGTGATGTGGCGCATCCGAATCCCCCGAAAAACACGCCGATCATCGCCATCATTATGAGAACCAATTAATGAGGCTTTCGGGTTGTCTCGTGGCGACTTGTTGGCGTTACTGACGGCATGAAAGTCGCATTTGTGAGTGGCACCAGCATCGTTAATTCCGATTTGTTTGCGGCATGGGACGTGAAGACGATCAAGACTCCGCATGGTGAAGTCACTTATAAAACCAAGGACGACTTCGTGTTGATGAACCGCCATGGCTACGGCTTCCCGCTGCCGCCTCATTCGATCAATTATCGGGCCAATATCCGCGCGTTGGCGGAGCTCGGTTGCAAGGATGTGGTATCGCTCAACTCAGTAGGGTCGCTCGATAAGGATTTACCTCCGGGCACGTTTGTTTCGTGCAGCGATTATGTGGGGCTCCAGCAGGGCCCGGCTACTTTCTATGATGATGAGCTCAAGGGCGGAGCGCCGGGGATCGCGAATAACTTGATCCCACTGTTGATCGAACAGCTCGCGCCGGAATTTAAGATCCATGCAGACAAGGTTTACGTGCAAATGCGTGGGCCGCGTTTTGAGACCAAGGCGGAGATTCGCGTGGTGAAATCTTGGGGCGATGTGATCGGGATGACGGCGTGCCACGAAGCCGATCTCTGCACGGAGGCCGGGCTCAACTACAACAGTCTCGCGCTGATCGACAATTACGCGAATGGCCTCGAAGGCACCGAGATTGATTTCGCGAAGTTTAAAGATCTGGTGAAGGGAAATCAGGCGAAAGTGAACCGCCTGTTTGAACGGCTGTTAAAAATCCTAGCCTGAGTCTTGTTTAGCAATGGATCGGTCGGCCGCTTGTTTGCGAGCGCTGAGGAGTCTGAAAGCGCGTGCGAGTATACCCGACTTTGGTGGCGCCGCAGGCGATCAGGGCTCGCAACCTATCTAGAAATGAATGTCACTTAATAAGTGACATTCACTTCGGACTTATAATTTTTTCGTGTGTTTCTCGGGCTTCTTGATAGAACTCCAATTCTATGAAAATTGGCATTATCGGATTGGGAATCATCGGTGACATTTGGTCGGGGCATTATGAGGAAGCGGGGGTGTTAGCGGGCACGTGGAATCGCACTCCTAAACCAAATGCTCCCCAGTGGATGGAGACTCCCGAAGCGGTGACAGAGGCTGCCGATGTCGTGCAAATTGTGGTGGCGGATCCACCGGCGGTGGCATCGATTTTGGCCCGCATCCTGCCGAAGCTCGGCCCAGGAAAAATCTTGATGCAATCGAGCACGATTGATCCGTCGAGTAGTGCGAAGTTTAAAGCTCAGGTGTTGGCCACCGGCGCACGCTATTTGGAAGCTCCTTTCACGGGCAGTAAGCCTGCTGCGGAAGTGAAGCAAACGGTGTTTTATCTCGGCGGCGATGCCGACTTGATCGCGGAGCTGGAGCCACTGTTTCTACTCGTCTCGAGTGCGCGTTTTCACATTGGTGATAATGAACAGGCTTGCACGCTTAAGCTGGCGATGAATCTCAATATTTCCGCCCAGATGGAAACGCTCTGCGAAGCGTTGACGCTCGTGCGTCGTGCGGGAGTGAACGACGATGTGTTCTTCGATGCGCTTGGTAAAAATGTGAGTTACTCAGGGGTGGCCAAACTCAAGGAGCCCAAACTGCGCGATGCTGATTACTCACCACAATTTTCGGTTAAGCATATGGCTAAAGATATGCGACTGGCGTCGAAGATGGGATCAGCTGAGGAGTTCCCCATGTTGGCGGCGATTCGGCAACGGCTCGAAGACGCGGAGACGGCGGGATTCGCCGAGGAAGATTTCGCGGCGATAATGAAGCTGCTGAAGTCGAAATAAGGGTCGACGTGAAATCGGACCGGATGTGGCCGAGCCACGCCTAGTGCGCGGCCGTTTTCCGTCTACCGATCAATGGCCGAAATCGAATTTTACTTCACCGCCGATAACTTTGAGTTTGGCGTTGAAGGGCTTACCGGCTTTGGAGGTGAAGCCAGTGATCTCGTCGGTGATCTGATCCTTGAGGAGCTGCTGGACGATGTCCGTGGTGATCTCTTTCTGTGCCATCGTTTTCCAGACTACGAAGCGACAGCCGTTGCGCCAGTTGGAACATCCGTAGGCTTTCTTCCCGACGACTATATCGCCGGAACAAGCTGGGCAAGTGCCAAGGGATTCGTCTGAGACGGCCGCTTTCTGGGCCTCGGCGGCGATTTCGTAACTCGGCTTTCCTTTCTGGTCGAAACAGAGATGAGCGAAATGAGATTTTTTGCCATCCTTGACGGGATACGGCGTGAGGCTGCGTTTGTGGATGAGGATCTCTCGGGCGAGAATCGGAGAGATTTCAAGCCCCCAGAGGACTCCTGGAAGCACGAATTTACAGCCGGATTTCCATTGGGAACAGCCATAGCCGGAGCGTCCCCGAATGACCGGAGCCTGACAGCAGGGGCAGGGGCCAAGATTGGTGAGGTCGATGCTCGTCTCGGCTTTACACTGCAAGATTTCCCGCGTGTAAGCGGCGACTTCCTCCATGAAAACACGGGGCTCGTATTCGCCTCGTTCCATTTGCTTGAGGCGAAATTCCCAATCGCCAGTGAGTTCAGGTGATTTGAGGCGTTCATCCTGCACGAGAGAAATGAGCGCGCGTCCGGAATCGGTGCTGATCAGGTTTTTCTTCCGACGTTCGACGTAGTTTCGCGTGATGAGCACTTCGATGATCGAGGCGCGGGTGGCGGGTGTGCCGACTCCCTTTTCCTTAAGGGCTTCTTTAAGCGCTTCGTCGGTCACGATCTTGCCGGCGGTTTCCATCAACTGGAGGAGGCTGGCTTCATTAAAGCGTTTCGGCGCGGAAGTTTTGCCGACCACGAGTTTGGGTTCGTGCGGGTTACGTTCGTCTTTTTTGAAATCAGGCAACACTTGTGCGCTGTCGTTTTCGTTGGAACTCTCGCCGGACTTCGAGCCCTTCTTGGGGGTGGCTTCGGTAGGAGTAGCGGCTGAATCATTTGCGTAGAGAGCTTCCCATCCGGGATTAATCAACACGACGCCACGGGCACGAAACGGTTCCTCGGCGGCAACGGCCTCGACGGTGGTAACGGCGCGTTCACAGGGCGGATAAAAGACCGCGATCAAACGAGTAACGACGGCATCGTAGAGCTTGGCCTCATCACCTGCTAAGTTGTTTCCGAGAATGGTCGTGGGGATGATCGCATGGTGATCGGAGACCTTTTTGTCGTCCACGATCCGCTTGGTGAAGTTGAGCGCGCTGAGGTCGAGGGGGGCGATCTCATCCGATTTCAGCTGACGCAGCTTATCGAGCAGAGGAGGGATCGTCGGCGCGATGTCCTGACTGAGGTAGCAGCTGTCAGTTCTCGGGTAGGTGAGGTGCTTACTCTCATAGAGGCTTTGCGCGAGCTTGAGCGTCTGATCCGCCGTGAAGCCGTGGCGTTTGTTCATATCACGCTGCAGGCTGGTGAGATCGTAAAGCTGCGGAGGATGCGCGAGCGTCTTCTTCTTATTTACCGAGGTGACGACGAGCTCTTGGTGGGTAATCTTATCGAGAATGGTTTGGGCTTCGGTTTGACCGGAAAATTTGCCTCCGGTGTGTTTGAACAACGCGTCGCGACAAAGAGTATGGATTTCCCAGAAATCTTCGGGGACGAAGCGTTCTACTTCCAGGTCGCGTCCGACGATCATGGCGAGAATAGGAGTCTGCACGCGACCGAGACTGAGCAGGAGATTGCGTCGCCCGTATTCGACCGTGAAAAATCGGGTGGCGTTGAGGCCGACGATCCAATCGGCTTCGCTGCGACAGCGCGCGGCGTGGTAAAGGTGATCGAAAGCTGATCCAGGTTGGAGTTTGGCGAAGCCTTTTTCGATCGCCTCATTGGTCAGCGAGCTGATCCAGAGGCGCTGCACTGGTTTATGTTCACAGCCAGTCCAAGTCAGGATGTAGCGGAAAATAAGTTCCCCTTCGCGGCCGGCATCCGTCGCGCAGACGATTTCATCGGCTTCGTCGAAGAGCCTTTTGATCGTGGCGAGTTGCTCGTGGGCTGATCCATCGGTGCGACCGCGCAATTGGAAGTGTTTAGGGATGATCGGGAGATTGGAGAGCCTCCACGGTTTCCAGTCGGCCTGGTAGTCCTCAGGTTCCTGGAGCTCGACCATGTGGCCAAAGGCCCAAGTGACGATCCAACCATTACCTTCCAGCCAGCCCTGGCCACGCGTGGTGGCGCCAAGGTGTTTGGCGATGTCGCGTGCCACCGAGGGTTTTTCCGCAAGAACCACTTTCATGCGGATGAGGTGTGGGCAGGAAACTGAAGGAAACGGTAATCCAAGACACTATTAGAAAGGAAACGACAGCGGCGGGGTCGATCATGAATCGCGATTTGTCTTCTGAAAGGGGGCGACCGGAGACATTCTCGTTGCATTGCCAACGAACGAAGGTGAAGAAAGCGCATGGACCCCAAGATGGCTGCCCACCTGCAGCGAGAACTGCAACGCACTCACCCCGATCATGTTGTTTACGTGCCGAAGAGCCTCGATGGATCGACGCTCGATACCGGTAACGAGCACTTCCTAGTCTCCGAGCATCCGCAGGGCGGTTTGTTTGCGGTCTGGACGCAAAGTTCTTACGAGGGGAAACCTGATCAACATGTCGTTTTTGCGCGGAGTATTGATGATGGTGAGACGTGGTTGGAGCCCAAGTTCATCGCGGGGCCTGATGATGGTGGAGGGATTGCCAGTTGGCAGTTTCCGCTGGTCTCGAAATCGGGGCGTATCTACATCTACTACAATCGCTACATCGGGGTGCACGATCTCTACATGGCCACTTGCGGCGCGATGGCGGGGCGCTACTCCGACGATGGAGGGGAGACGTGGTCGGAGCAGCAATTCGTGACAATGCCGAAATCGATTTGGGACAGTAACGATCCGAAGATTCCGAGTAACTGGATCATCTGGCAGAAGCCGTTGAAGTTTTTTGATGACAAATATTTCGCAGGTTTCACGCGGTGGGTGAGCTCGGAAGTCGCCGGACCGCGCAAGATGAATGTGTGGTGGTCTAATGATGCGGTCACCGAGTTTATGCGTTTTGAGAATGTCGATGACGATCCGGAGCCGGGTGATTTGAAGATCAGCTACTTTGCGGAAAACGAAAACGCGCTCCAATACGGGCACATCGGTCATCCAGAGGTGAGCGTGGTCCAGGAACCTGGGATCGTGAAGTTGCCTGATGATCGCCTCTTTTGCGTGATGCGCACGAATGCAGGGCATCCGGCTTGGTCGGAATCGACTGACAGGGGAGAGACGTGGACGCAGCCTGTCGCATTGCGCCAGGCTGATGATCGTTTACCGCTTCCGCACCCGTGCAGCCCGTGTCCGATCTACGAGGTCTCGCCGGGCGAATATATCTTTCTCTTCCATAATCACGATGGCCACATGGGCGGATGGGGCCCGATGGATAGCAATCAGCATCGCCGTCCGATTATGTTGTGTCGTGGGTTGTTCCGTCCCGGCGCTAAGCAACCGGTTTGGTTTTCCGAACCGCAGTTCTTCATGGACAATGGCGGAGTGCCGATGTTGCGGGCCGATCTAGCGATGTATGCGAGCACGACGCCCAATCCCGATGGCTTGACGCTGTGGTATCCAGAGCGGAAATTTTTCCTCCTCGGCAAAAAGATCAAGCGCGATTGGCTGGCGACGATTCCCGTGCCGGAACACGAATAAGTCGCGTCAACGCCCTAGCATCTGACCCCATGTTGAGTCTCTTTTAGCTGCGCTTGCGACGGCGAACGAGGAAAGTGCCGATGAGGGCGAGACCACCAAAGATGGCGGCATAGCTCGAGGGTTCTGGCACCGCAGTGGCAGTTACCGACATGATAAGCGAAGAAGAGCTTGGACTAGACCAAATTCCCGAACCCGTATTGTCACGAGACAGTGAACCGTTACCAAGCGTCCAGGAGGCTACCGAAGTCGTTTCGCTGTCGCTGGGATCAGTGGACATACGGTAACTGTAACTATCTCCTGAGCCACCGCTTGGGACACTGGCTACCATAAAATAAGTAGTGCTGGCATCGAGCGTATATCCACCTGTGGCTGTGTAAGAAAATGTCCCCGCAGTGCTCGGATCCGAATTACCTGTGAGGGTGACCAACAGACTGCCGGGGGTGCTGCTGCTCTCTGAATAGAGTGCCACGGTAAAGATGCTCGCGGTGCCGTTACGTCCCACCAACTTAAGATCGATGCTGTTCAATGTATATGAGCCAACTCCCGTGGTGAATGACTGGGCTCGATCATTGTGGGTTGTCCCAAACGAGTCGTCGTCGGAGAATACCACGTTTGATTCCCCGTTTCCGGCTAGAGCTGAATTGGAGACCATGATAATCTGTGCGTGAACGGCACCACTCATGGTGAGAAGCGCAGCAATGCTGAGTGAGCGAAAGAGTGAGGAAATCATAGGGGGGAATGCGTCAATCGTTAAGGCATAAGAGAGATTAATGCTCAAAAGAAAAGCCGACCATGACGTGTTGGTTTCGGTAAAATCAAGTCAAAAGCAACAAGGTTCTTACATGAACTTGGAGCTAGTGTTGAGGTCGTCTCAGGATCGCCATGGGTGTGATTGTGGGGAGTAGCCGAGTTCACGCTTAAAGACGCGGTGAAACTGGGGGTAACTGCCGAAGCCAGCGGCAAGGGCTGCGTCGAGCATCGTGTGGCGTTGGCCAGTGCCGTAGAGGTTGAAAAAACGACCGAGTCGCAATCGATTGCGAAATCCCACCATGGTCACACCAGTCTGCTCTTTAAACAGACGACTGAGTCGCGCGGAGCTCAGACCCACGTGGCGCGCGAGTTCATTGAGATTGGTCGCTTCGTCTTCGTCTTGAATCTTTCGGGCTGCTTTCTCGACGGCGGGATGCACATCTTCGACGGGGATCGCGTTGGCCTTTTCGAAATACTTCCATGATGTGAGAAAGGAATAGCCTAATCCTGCATTGAAGTGTGCCGGTTGATCCTTGGTGGGAAGGATTTCCCTGAGCAGTGTTTCCATGCTTTGGAGCTGGCGCTGCGTGAGCCGTCGACAGCACTCACCGCTAGACTCGTCTCGGCAAAGAGGTTGTTGATTGGGATCGGTCGCAATACTGGCCAAGGCCTCTGGCTTGAGCACGGCAATCCACATTTCGAAATCAGAGGTTTCCTGGACAAGCACGTGCTGCTGTTTGGGGTAGAGCCAAATCAAATCTCCTCTCCGCACGTGGTATTTATTATGCCCCGACAAATAGACGCTCGAACCTTGGGTAATGAGATTAAACTCCAGCTCCACGTGTTGGTGCATCGTGTGTTTCCGGTTCTGAAAACGGTAGTGCCAGAGGTTGCCATTCCACGATTCTGGCAAATTGAGTTTCTCAAGCATCGCGACAAAATATGATATGATGATGCGGCGGAAACGAGAAGAATTGTTTTTCGTGATATGCTATGATTTTAGCACTATGACCCTCGTTACCCCAGAACAGCTCGATCTCTATCACAAGGAAGGTTACATGATCCTTCCGAATGTCATCCCGCCGGAGATGCTAACGATGCTGCGCGAAGAGTGCTCCTATTTTCTCGGCTACAAGGATTCTCAGATGGACAGCAAGGGCATCACCGTAGATGGGATCAACCATCGCGGTAGCCGCTACTTTATCAGTAATCTCTATCGCTTGAGCAAGCGGATGCGGGAGTTTACTTTCAGTCCGATGATGGCGGAAATCGCGCAGGCCGCACTCGGTCCTGAAGTGTATTTGTTTAATGAACAGTGGGTCGTTAAAAATGCGGAACAGGGGATGAAGTTTAGCTGGCATCAAGACAGCGGCTACGTGAAGCGCAGCCATCCCAAGACCGAACATCCTCCGTATCTGACCTGCTGGGTCACGCTCGATGACGTGAGTGAAGAAAATGGCACGGCCTATCTCCTCCCGCATTCCCGTGGTGGCACGACGGGTAAGATTGTGGATCACATCGAGGAGCCCGGCACTCATGATTTGATCGGCTACACCGGAGAAGATCCCGGAGATCCAGTGATTGCTCCCGCCGGCAGTATTGCCTGCTTCACGAGCTACACCCTACATCGCAGCGGACCGAATTTAACGAACCGGATGCGTCGCATTTATCTCCCTCAATATGCTTCGGCACCGATTGGTGGAGATGATCTCAAGCAGTGGGCGATGGCCGTGCCGTTCGTGAAAGACGGTAAAATTATTTACGATGCCGCCGGTGACACTGCGGAGAAATACGGTCCGTATCCCGCTAAGTAATTAACGAACTCACGTCGCCGACATTACGGGTAACGCAATGTGGGTGGGGTAGTCGCCGCCATGCAGGATGGTTTGATGAGCCACCTGCATGGCGGTTTCGTGGAGATCGTCACCACCCGTGTTGTGGTTGCGATCAAAGTTGGGGAAGTCGCTACTGCTGATTTCGACGCGGATGCGATGACCGGGTAAAAAGCAGTGGGCCGTGGGGCGCAGCTCCAAGCGGAACTCCTCGGGTTGCCCGGGTTGCAAGAACTCTGATTTATCGAGCCCATGTCGATGGCGTGCTCTCACCATGCCGCTGGTGATCTCCATCGCGGTGCCGTCGGGTGCTTCATCTGCCAACCATACAAAGAAATCCGTATCCGGGGCGCTGGATGCGGCGAAGAGGACCACCTCGGGATTACCCGCGATGGTTAGGCTTTTGCTCAAAGGCTCGGAACGATAGCGCAACACATCGGCGCGATGGGCAAATTTACTTCGATCTGTGACTTGGGTGATCAACGTCTGGGGCCACTGAGTGGGCAGCGGGTCGTGAGGATCGTAGTCGTAGTGTTTCTGGATTACGGAGTGCGTTTCAGGCTGAGACGTTAGCGTGCCGGATGAGTCCTTTGCGCTGCCGCTCAGATACCAATTTTGGACCTGACTGGGGGAGGCCAGCTCGCGGCCGTGCGCCATTCATTGGTGCCCATTTCGAAATATTGGATGGCTGGCCATGACTCCACGTCGTTGTCGATGCCTTTGATCCAGTGATCAAACCAACTCAAACGGATGCCCCACAGATCCACTTCTGCGTTGGGTCCGAAGTCTACGTCGCCCAATCGGCGCTGGCCGCGATTGGGATGATTCCATGGGCCGATGATCACTTTGGTCTGCTGGCGAGCGACTTCGCTCCCTCCGTATTGTTTCATCCCGGCCACATGTGCGATTGAGAGGCAGTGGTCATACCAACCGGTTACATCCAGATTGGGTATTTCGAGTCGAGGGTAGACCGTCTCTGCAAACTTCCAGTTACGCCTACCGGGATCTTCAAACGATTCGCTCACATCCCGGGCGAATGGTTCTGGCAGATGATGAACGACATCCGACAAGGGGAGTAGATTTCTCCATCGGGCGTGGGTTTCATCATCCCATAACGCTCTTTCCTCGGGAGTGGTATGGGGAGGTGGCAGATTTAACTTTCGGCGCAAATCAGGGGCCATACTGGTGAGCCAGAAGTGCATTCTTCGGGCGGGGCGGAAACTCCCCCAAGTTTAGTCGATGTCGGCCAGTTCCGGGGGAATCGTTTCAGCATTTATCGCGACTAAATGTGGGGGCTTCGCTCGGGCGGTCATCCAAGTGGTCGATCCCAGATAGGAAGAGCCGAAGTGCCCCACTTGACCGTTGCACCACGATTGCTCAGCCAACCATTCCACCGTATCATAGCCATCGAGATCTTCTCCATGATCATCTCGTGAGAACATCCGGAATTCTCCATCAGAGGTATAGCGCCCGCGTATATCCTGAGCATAAACCACGTAGCCCGCCCGAGCTTGGCGCTCATAACCTTCAAGCGATGGGCCATAGGGTGATCTGACCAAGAGCGCGGGATATTGGGCGGAATTATCCGGCCTAAAAATTGTGCCACGCAGCAACACCCCGTCACGCATCGCACAGCCACATCGAATTCACGAATGACATTAAGCATGACTAAAAAAATAAGCAGCTTGGGGCTGGCGCAAAAGAAAAGGAGATCAATTGGTATTCCAGACTTGGAGCGTGACGCCGACGATGAGGTGGTGATTGTGAATACGTTGTCCTCTTCTTCTGATCCTACCCTTAAGTTAAAGCCGATTGGCATTATCCGCACCCAGAAGCGCGAGAAGTTTCACGCGCGGCATCAACCGGCGGAAACCGAGGTGGAGTGTAACGTGCTCGAGCTGCACCCCCAGCAGGATTTCGAACTGGCGTTGAGAGATCTGGAGGGCTTTGAACGGGTATGGCTGGTGTGGTGGTTTCACCGCAATCCGGGCTGGCGCTCCTTGGTCTTGCCACCGCGAGGGCCGTCGCAGCGAAGAGGGGTGTTCGCCACGCGATCACCGCACCGTCCCAATGCGTTGGGCATGACACCCGTGCGCTTGCTCGGGGTCGAAGGGCTTAAGTTATTTCTGGGGCCGTGCGATATGGTGGATGGCACACCGGTCTTTGATGTGAAGCCGTATGTGCCGGCCTACGATTCGTTTCCGGAGGCATCGGCGGGATGGATCGATGCGGTGGATGCGGAGGAGGCTGAGCCCGCCCGATTCAACGTGAATTTTGCGGAATTGGCGCAGACCCAAGCGCAGTGGCTCTGGGCAACATGGAGGATCGATTATCGCGATCGCTTGGTTGAAATACTATCACGCGATCCCTCGATTCATCGCACGCGGCGAATTGTGCGACGCAGTGTTGATCGTTTGGAAATCGCCTGCGGGGCCTGGCTCGCGTGGTTTACAGTTGAGGGCGATGCGGTCACGGTTCTGGAACTGGCCCCATCTTATAAACTACGATTCTTAACTCGCGAAGATTATCTCGATGTGCCGGATCGCGAGGCCCAGTTGGCCTTCTTGGAGAAGTGGCCGAGAGACGACACGCCTAGTATTACTACGTTAAGTTAATGGTTGCGTTTTGCGCCCCGCTCCCCGACTTACTGTCCATGGAATGGACCGGTCCACTTTTTCAGCGTAGCGCCAAGCATCTGCCCGATTTTCTTTCGCC
>Ga0105055_10003003_pt1 | contig 25875 bp, 25 predicted proteins | sample BON03_FD_78090 | JGI IMG/M metagenome (GOLD analysis project Ga0105055, IMG submission 78090) | Freshwater microbial communities from Lake Bonney liftoff mats and glacier meltwater in Antarctica - BON-03 | ecosystem: Environmental > Aquatic > Freshwater > Ice > Glacier meltwater | place: Lake...
TGTGGCATCCATTTTGGCTGGTGTATCTGGATTTTTATTCCTTTATGCACTAAACAAAAAGAGAAAAAAACGACTCAGAAAAACTAGATTATCTCGAAAACAATCTATCGCCTAAAGCAAAGGAATCAATTTAAAAACATTCTTACCATCAATCTAAAAGAATAAAACAACTATTGACCTGCAATATATTGTTCCATATTCTCAATGATAAACTTTTGTTCCTCTATAATATGTTTTACCACATCTCCAATTGAAATAACTCCAATTAATTTCTCCCCTGAAATAACGGGCAAATGCCTTATGAACTTAGTTGTCATTAATTGCATACAATGATCGATGGAATTTTCGGGTGCTACGAAAATGACCTTATCTGACATAATCTCTCCGATCTTGGTCTGCTTTGATGCTTTCCCTTTCAGAATAACTTTACGTGCATAATCCTTCTCAGAAAACATACCAATCAGTTTATCAGCTTCTGTTACCAGAAGGGCACTTACATTTTTCTCTACCATAATTTCAAGCGCCTGAAAAACACTTGTATCCGGAGAAATAGAAAAGATCAAATTACCTTTCCTTTCTAAAATTTTACTAACTGCTCCCATAAAAATTGTTTTTTGAATGTTAAATCCTATAAAAAAGGTAATATTCTAAACGTAATTAGATCGCTCTTTTATGTTAGCTCTGAAAGATTATTCTTGATTTATGCTGTCAATAAAGCGATCTTAATATGAAAAATTGAAAAGTATACTGCTCATTCTTTCCTAAAAATAATAAAATTTTAATGTAAAATTGATTTTAGAACAATGAAATTTTTTTATTATTAAATATAATGTATATTGCAAATTGACCGTAAATATGACAGATCCATATTTTAATAAATGATTCTCTAAGCCCAAAATCATAATCAGGAGATCAATAAGATATAAATTACAATTCTACTTGTATTAAATTTTAATGTATGCCGGAATGTATTAAAATAAAAAATGGCTTAAATATCCAGCTTACCGGAGAAGCCGATAAAATATTGTCAAAACTTCCATTAGCAGAAGTATTTGCAATTAAACCTAGCGATTTCCCGGGAATTACTCCAAAATTACTAGTAAATGAAGGTGATGAAGTTTTAGCAGGAAGTATCCTGTTTTTTGACAAAAACAACGAATCCCTCAAATTCAGTTCGCCTGTTAGCGGAGAAATTGTCGAAGTGCTTCGGGGTGAAAAGCGAAAAATACTGGAGATCAAAATACTAGCAGACAAAGAAATTAAATATCTTGACATTGATAAGTCAAATCCTGCTAAATTAAGTAGGGAAGACATCATTCACACATTATTAAATTATGGTTTATGGCCCTTCATACGCCAACGGCCATTTGGAATTATTGCAAATCCTTCGGAAACACCGAAATCCATCTTTATATCTGCCTTTGACAGCAATCCGCTTGCACCTGACATTGATTTTATAATGCAGGGAGTTCATGAAAAAACTTTCCAAACAGGCTTGAATGCCTTAATCAAATTAACAAATGGAAATATCCATTTGAATATAGATGGATCAAAAGAGGCAGCATCCATATTTAAGAATTCCAAAGGAGTTATTATCAATAAATTTTCTGGGCCACATCCAGCAGGCAATGTTGGTGTTCATATCCATCACATAGACCCTGTTAATAAGGGTGAAGTGGTATGGTATCTAAGCCCACAGGATGTTCTGATTATTGGAAAGCTATTTTCGGAGGGCAAATACGATGCCACGAGAATTATTGCCCTGACCGGATCCCAAGTTTCAAACCCTAAATACTATAAAACTGTAATCGGAAGTTCGGTGAGAAATATCCTTAATGATGGCGGACTAAAAACTGGAGAAAACAGAATCATAAGTGGAAATGTTTTATCCGGTAGCCAAATTCAGGAAGATGGCTTTATAGGTTATTTTGATTCACAAATCACTGTTATTCCAGAAGGTAGAGAATCTGAATTTATGGGATGGTTGGCCCCCGGACTGGATAAATTCAGTGTGTCGCGCAGCTTTTTTTCATGGCTAAATTCCAATAAAAAATACAATTTAAATACTAACCTACATGGCGAAGAACGACCCTTTGTAGTAACCGGTCAATATGAAAAGGTGTTCCCGATGGATATTTATCCGGTTCAACTATTAAAATCAATTTTAATTGAAGATATTGAAATGATGGAGCAGCTTGGTATATATGAAGTGGTAGAAGAAGATTTTGCACTTTGTGAGTTTGTTTGCACCTCAAAAATTAAAACTCAGGAAATAATCAAACATGGAATTGAAATCATTCAAAAAGAATTGAATTAAAAAAGAAAAAATAGATTAAAAAGATCCTCAAATAGATACTAAACAGATCAAAATATACGTTCCGAATCTTAATTATACAATTGCTAAAAATACCTAGGAAATAAGTTTGAATCCGATAATCCAGGCAAGAAGCCAAAGATTATCCTAAAATAATTTAACTTGATGCTACTTAGAAAATTATTGGATAAGCTAAAGCCCGACTTCGAAAAAGGCGGAAAACTTGAAAAATTCTACCCGGCCTTCAACGCATTTGAGACCTTCCTTTTTGTTCCGGATCATACAACAGCTTCAAAAGGAGCTCATGTAAGAGATGCAATTGATCTGAAACGCACCATGGTTTTGGTTATTTTATCATTGGTACCCTGCCTTCTTTTCGGCATGTGGAACGTAGGTTTTCAGCATCACTTGGCCTTTGGAATTTCAGATGCCTCATTCATGGAAAATTTTGGTTTTGGTGCTATAAAGGTCCTTCCACTGGTCATTGTTTCATACACCTCGGGCTTAGCAGTAGAGTTCATTTTCGCGATCATCCGTAAACATACCATCAATGAAGGTTTTTTGGTTTCCGGAATGCTAATCCCGCTGGTGATGCCGGTTGACGTTCCTTTGTGGATGGTTGCAGTATCCACAGTTTTTGCAGTAATTATTGGGAAAGAAGTTTTTGGTGGCACTGGAATGAATATCCTGAATCCGGCATTGACCGCACGGGCATTCCTCTTTTTTGCTTATCCTACCAAAATTTCAGGAAATGAAGTATGGATAAATACGGATTCAGAAAAAGGGAAAGAAGTAGTTGACGGTTTTAGTGGAGCTACACCATTGGGTGATGCCGCTGCTGGATTAGCCGATAAAATTCCAGGGATATGGGATTCTTTCATAGGTATAATTCCAGGTTCTGTTGGTGAAACATCTACCCTAGCATGCCTGATAGGGGCAGCAGTACTTTTATTTACAGGAATAGGGAGTTGGAGAATTATGTTGTGTGTATTTGTTGGAGGGTTTTTAATGGCTCTGATTTTTTATCTCTTTGGGCTTAACACGCTTATGCAAATTAGTCCCGTTCATCATCTGGTTTTAGGGGGCTTCGCCTTTGGGGCCATTTTTATGGCTACTGATCCTGTAAGCGGTGCTCAAACCAATACTGGCAAATACATTTACGGATTCCTGATTGGATTATTTGCTATCTTGTTCAGGGTATTTAATCCTGCCTATCCCGAAGGAATGATGCTATCCATTTTATTCATGAATGTTATGGCGCCACTTATTGACCATTATATAGTAGCTGCAAATATTAAAAGAAGGTTAAAAAGATCAATAATTAAGCAAAATGCGTAAAGACAGTAATAAAGCCACTTTTCTGTTTTCATCTGTTATGGTAATAGTAGTCGCCATCATGTTGTCTGCAGCAGCTATTGCTCTGGGCCCTTATCAGGCACGCAATACCCGGATTGAAAAAATAGAAAATATTTTAAGCAGTGTCGGCATTAACAGTACTTCTGATGATTCAGAGAAAAGTTTTACAAAGTACATCACCGAGCAAATTGTATTGAACAGTAAAGGTGAACCTGTTAAGGGAGGAACTGCCGCATTTGATATTGATCTGAAAAAGGAACTAGATAAAGCAAAAACCGGCAATCAGGATAAAGAATTATTCCCATTGTTTGTGTGTCAGAAAGAAAACAAAACCTTTTATATCATTCCGGTAAGAGGAAAAGGATTATGGGGGCCTATATGGGGGTTTATCGCCTTGGAAGAGGATATGAACACGGTGAATGGTGTAAGTTTTGGTCATAAAAGTGAAACACCGGGTCTTGGTGCTGAAATTGAGACTGGAAGATTCCAAGAGAAATTTAAAGGAAAAAAAATCATGGATGATGAAGGAAACTTTGTTTCTGTAAAAGTAAGTAAGGGAAGTTCAGGTTCTACCAATCCGCATGGTGTGGATGCCGTTTCAGGAGCAACAATAACCAGTGATGGGGTATCAGAAATGCTTCAAAGAACCCTGAGTAATTATATCGCCTATTTCAAAAAAATAAATACACAAACATCCGAATAAAGAACTAAATATCAGATCAATGAGTAATGAAATAAGTACAGCTCCTGAAAAGGATAAAGGCATAAAAGAGCCCTTATTTTCTCCTAAAAATAAAAGGCTTCTTTATGACCCCTTAAATGATAGCAATCCAGTAACAGTGCAAGTATTAGGAATTTGTTCAGCTTTGGCTGTTACTGTTAAAATGCAGCCATCCATTGTAATGGCCCTTGCTGTAGTGGTTGTAACTGCATTTTCGAGTCTCATTATTTCAATTATAAGAAATATAATTCCTAACAGGATTCGGATCATTGTTCAGTTAACCGTTGTTGCGGCCATGGTAATTTTGGTCGATCAGTTTTTAAAGGCATTTGTTTATGATGTTAGTAAACAGCTATCGGTATTTGTTGGATTAATCATCACCAATTGCATAATCATGGGTAGGTTAGAAGCTTTTGCAATGGCAAATAAACCCTTGCCCTCTTTAATTGATGGTATTGGCAATGGCCTAGGTTATGGCGCAATTCTAGTAATCGTGTCAATGATCAGAGAATTATTTGGTTCGGGGGAGCTTATGGGATTTAGAATAATTCCTGAATCAGCATATGAATTAGGTTACTTTAATAACGGACTAGTAATTATGCCCCCAATGGCACTGATTGTTGTTGGAATAATTATATGGGTTCAACGAAGCAGAAATAAAAAATTAATTGAGGCTAAATAAAAGATTTCATGGAACATGTAAACCTGTTTATTAAAGCTGTTTTTATCGAGAATATGATCTTTGCCTATTTCCTGGGCATGTGTTCATATCTCGCGATTTCAAAAACAGTAAAAAGTTCTGTAGGTCTTGGAATAGCGGTTATTTTCGTGCTAACTGTTTCTGTTCCCATTTGTTATTTATTAGAGAAATATATTCTTAGAGCCGGTGCTTTAGCATGGTTATCAACTGACTTTGCAAGTGTCGATCTAAGTTTCCTGAGTTTTATTATGTTCATCGCCACAATTGCTTCAATTGTTCAGTTAGTTGAGATGGTGGTCGAAAAGTTTACTCCGGCTTTATATGCCAGTCTAGGCATTTTTCTTCCACTAATTGCAGTAAACTGTTCCATTTTAGGCGGTGCTTTGTTTATGCAGGAACGAGAGTATGCAACTTTGGGCGAAGCAACTGTATTTGCTGTTGGTTCGGGAGTGGGTTGGTTTCTTGCAATTGTAGCCCTATCGGCAATCAGAGAGAAAATTCGCTATTCAAATATTCCTGGCCCTTTAAGAGGTTTAGGTATAACTTTCATCATAACAGGACTGATGGCCGTTGCATTCATGAGTTTTATGGGAATTAAATTATAATTATGGTGAACCTGATGATTATATCTACTGAAACTACAACGATCATTTCCAGTATCGTTGTCTTTTTACTGTTCAATTTACTGCTTGTTTATATTATCCTGCTGGCAAAAGCAAAGCTGATGCCATCAGGACTTGTAAAAATAACGATCAATGGAGAGGAAGACATTGAAACAGAAGCCGGATCCAGCTTACTCACAACCTTATCCAATAAGAAAATATTCTTGCCTTCAGCATGTGGAGGTGGCGGAACTTGCGCGATGTGCAGGTGCCAAGTCGTATCAGGAGGCGGGACAATATTAAGCACAGAAACACCCTATTTTACAAGAAAAGAGCAACAGGAAAACTGGCGCTTAGGCTGTCAGGTGAAAGTGAAACAGGATATGGAAATTAAAATTCCTGAAGAGATTTTTGGAATAAAAAAATGGGAATGCGAAGTCGTTTCAAATGATAATGTTGCAACATATATTAAAGAACTGGTAGTAAAACTTCCGGAAGGTGAATTTCTAAACTTCCAATCAGGCTGCTATATTCAGATTGATGTTCCAGATTGTGAAATTGATTTTAAAAGCGATCTATATAAAATTGATGATCGTTTTCAAGATGATTACGACAAATTTAAAATTTGGGATCTCCGGATGAAAAATCCCGAACCAATTTTTCGTGCCTATTCTATGGCCAATCATCCGGCAGAAGGGAATATTATTATGCTTAACATCAGACTTGCTACCCCTCCATTCGACAGGCAGGCTGGAAAGTTTATGGATTTAAATCCGGGAATATGCTCATCCTTTTTATTTTCTCGTAAACCAGGTGATAAAATAACCATCGCTGGTCCTTTTGGAGATTTTCATATTAAGCCCACAAAAAAGGAGATGATATATATTGGAGGAGGTGCCGGTATGGCTCCGCTTCGTTCACATTTATTTCACCTTTTCCATACCAAGAAAGAAATGGATAGGAAAGTAAGTTTCTGGTATGGTGGCCGGTCATCAAGAGAGATTTTTTATACCGATCATTTTAGAGCGATAGAAAAAGAATTTTCAAACTTTCAGTATAATATTGCACTTTCAGAGCCTCTTGCAGAGGATAATTGGACAGGTTATACCGGTTTTATACATAATGTACTCTTTGAAAACTATCTCAAAAATCACCCTGAGCCTGAAGACCTCGAATATTATATCTGCGGACCACCAATGATGAATGCTGCAGTATTTAAGATGCTTGACGAATTAGGTGTTCCACCTGAAAATATTGCTTTTGATGATTTTGGGGGATAAATTGATGATTAAAAATTTCATCCCCATTCTTTTTAGCATACTTTTTATAGCATCTTGTAATTCAAAAAAAAATAATCTGATAACTATTGAGGGAGAAGCTCAGGGAACCACCTGGCACATCTCTTATATTTCAGAAGATAGGATTAATCACAAACAGGCCATTGATTCCATTTTAAAGGATATAGACCTCTCACTTTCCACCTATCTTCCTGTTTCAATCATCTCAAGAATCAACAAGAATGAACCCGACGTTAATATTGATTCCTATTTTATTAAGGTATTCAATAAATCAATGGAGGTCTCGAAAAGAACAGGAGGGATTTTTGATGTTACAGTAGGCCCTTTGGTAAATGCCTGGGGATTTGGTTTTACTAAAAAAGCAAGCATAGACAGTGCCCGTATTGATAGCATCCTTCAATATGTAAATTATAAAATGCTAAAGCTTGATGGAAATCGAGTTATTAAGGAAATGAAAGAAATTCAGCTTGATTTCAATGCCATTGCACAGGGATATTCAGTAGATATATTGGCTTCATATCTTGGAAAAAGAGGAATTGAAAATTACCTCGTAGAATTGGGTGGAGAACTTATTGCCAAAGGCAAAAAAAACAATGAAAACTGGAAAGTTGGTATAGACCAGCCAATTCAAAACATCTCATCCGAAAGGAAGCTTGAAGCGATTATTGAGCTGGATAACAGAGCATTGTGCACCTCCGGAAATTACAGAAAGTTTTATGAAGAGGATGGAAAAAGATATGCGCATATTCTTGATCCACGTACCGGATTTCCCGCAAGGCAAAATATTTTGAGCGCAAGTGTGCTCGCTGATGACGCAATGACTGCAGATGCTTATGCAACCGTTTTTATGGTGATGGGTTTAGAGCAGTCAAAAGAATACCTAGTTGACAATAAAGACCTGAATCTGGAAGTATATTTCATTTACGATGAGAAGGGACTTTGGAAAACCTATTCATCCCAAAGTCTGAAAAACAGGATAAAACAAGTTAATTAGGATTTGCACTTCTCTTCCCGACTTGCACCACACATGCTGCAAGCCCCGGTCTCATTTTGTAATAAAGGGTTATTACTGCTGCAGGTACCAGAGAATTTACCATCCTTCTTCACTAATAATTTAATGGCAATGCCGGCAAAAGCAATGGCTAATAGAACAATTGAGAGCAAAATGACCTTCATGCTTAAATTTATGAATAATTATTCAGTGGACGTTATTTTAAATAAAATCCAAGCAGGTAGACAGACTTCTACCGGTATACACCCACACCCCACTTATCTTACCGTGTAACCATATCTTAAATAAACACTTGTGGGTAAACATTAGCCTGCTAATCGGAAGCTTAAAAGTTTAAAAGATAATGCTGCAACATAAATATACCTGCCCCAGCAAGATATCCGACAAGAGCCAGCCAAGAAACGTTTTTAAAATACCAAAGGAAATCTATTCTCTCCATTCCCATTGCTGCTACACCCGCCGCCGAACCGATGATCAGACAGCTACCACCCACACCAGCGCAATAGGCCAGAAAAGTCCAAAAATAATGATTGGTTGGATAAGTCACCATATCATACATTCCCATACCGGCAGCAACTAAAGGAACATTATCCACAATAGATGACATGAGGCCTATTGAAATTACAATGAGATCCAGGTTGCCAATCTTTGCATCTAACCATTGAGCCAGATCCTGTAGCTGATGAGTGGATTCCAGAGCTGAAATAGCAACAAGGATCCCTAGGAAAAAAAGTACACTTGGTACATCGGCCTTTCTTAATGCCTGCATCACTGAGTAGGCATCCTTATCGGCATCATTTTTATTCTTATGTATAAATTCGGTAACAATCCAGAGTATTGCCAGACCAAATAACATTCCCATAAATGGTGGAAGATGGGTAATAGTTTTAAAGAACGGAACAAATACAAGGGCTCCGACCCCTAGGCTCAATACGAGTCCCCTCTCAAAGCTAGTGGTTTTTTCAATATGAGTGCTTTCAACAATATCCGGCTTACTTACTTTTCCCTTCATAGAAAAAGAAAGGATGATAAGTGGAACGATCAAACAAACCAAACTAGGCAAGATTAGATGGAGAATGATATTACCGGAAGTTATCTGGCCTCCAATCCACAACATGGTAGTAGTAACATCCCCGATTGGCGACCATGCACCACCTGCATTGGCGGCCAGCACGACCATACTTACAAAAAACATTCTGGTCTTCTTTTCGCTGATCAACTTTCTAAGCAATGAAACCATCACGATAGTAGTAGTCAGGTTATCGAGTGCCGCTGAAAGAAAAAAGGTAATGATACTGATGATCCATAGCAATTTTAGCTGATCAGAAGTTTTAATTTTTGCCGTTATTACATCAAATCCGTCATGAGCATCAATCAGTTCAACAATAGTCATTGCCCCCAATAAAAAGAACAAAATCCCCGATATCTGCCCTAAATGTTCATAGAGCTCTGCCGAAACAATTCCTGTATCTGTCCCGCTCATGATATAGACTACCCAGCATAATACTCCGGTGAGTAATGCGCTTGCCGTTTTATTGGTCCTGATTGGATGCTCAAAAGCTATTGCTGCATATCCTATAATAAATATGGTGATTATCAGTAATTCCATGATATGAATTTCTCTAAAAACTTTTTTTACCTAAAAATTTATCTTTACAATGTACAGAACTCAAGGCTTTTATTCAAAAAGAAAATGTTTTATTATGCAAGAAATTTGACTCTCAAAAAAGACAATTTCTTTTACCATAAATCAAAATTTAATGCAATGGAAAATACTCAACTTATGTAAGAAAATAACTGACCAATGAGGTTTTAGAGCAGACTTTGAGGTTTAAAAAATAATAAACTAATTAAAAAGATATTAGCAAGTTTAAGGACGGATTGACCTCATAAATTCAGGAATTCTTTCCATTGCATTTTCTGTGTCCAAAAACTTCACAAAAGCGCTACCTACAATTGCACCACGGGTATATTCAGCCGCTTTATTAAAACTTTTTACGTCAGAAATACCGAATCCTATCATCGTCGGATTTTTAAGATTCATTTTCTTGATCCGCGAAAAGTAAGCATCTGCCTCGTTTGAAACGGTCAGGTTTTTACCTGTTGTTGAAGAAGAGGAAAGCAGGTAAATAAATCCATTACTGAGTTCATCTATTTTCCTGATTCGTTCATCCGAAGTCTGAGGTGTAACCAGAAAAATATTACTTAGATTGTTCTTTAAAAAATTATCCTTATAAAGGTTTTCATATTCATACATTGGAAGATCAGGTACAATTACCCCATCAACACCAACCGCCTCACATGAATCGCAAAAATTAGCAACACCATATTGGAGTACCGGATTAACATAACCCATTAATAAAATCGGGATAGAAATACGCTTACGTAAATCTTTTAGCTGTTCAAATAGAACTTTCAGATTCATACCATTTTGCAGAGCCTCATGTGAGCTGTTTTGAATCACAGGTCCATCAGCTAGTGGATCTGAATAAGGAAAACCAATTTCCATAAAATCAGCACCTGCCTTTTCTACCGCTTCAGCAATATCCAAAGTACTATCCAAATGCGGATATCCTGCAGTAAAGTAAATTGATAAAAGAGGTTCCTTTTTATCTTGAAATAATTTATTAAGTCGGTTCATGAGCATTCTGGTATGAATATAACGGATTGATCATCCGGAAAGACAAGGGTTATTTTAAATTATAAATTAAAGTATTTCATGTAGGTATCAAGGTCCTTATCCCCGCGGCCTGAAAGACAGATCACTACAGACTCCTTTCCGGTAAATACCATCTTTTCTAAATGCGCCAGTGCGTGAGCACTTTCGATAGCAGGAATAATTCCTTCAAGTTCAGCACAAAGTCTTCCTGCAATCATTGCCTCTTCATCGGTTACGCTAACATATTCCCCACGGTTTTCTTTAAATAAATGGGCGTGCTGCGGGCCTATCCCAGGATAATCCAGTCCGGCAGAAATTGAATAAGGCTCAACAACCTGTCCATCGTCAGTCTGCATTAAAATCGAACGACTTCCATGCAATACTCCCTCTCTTCCTAATGCAGTAGTTGCAGCAGACTCCCCACTAGTCACACCTAATCCTGCAGCTTCAACTGCGATCAGTCTGACATCTTCATCATCCAGAAAATGGTAGAACATACCCATCGCATTGCTCCCACCCCCAACACATGCCATTACGATATCCGGATTTTCAGATCCCGTACGCTCCTTCAGCTGAATTTTAGTTTCCTCAGAAATGATGGATTGAAAACGGGATATCATGTCGGGATAAGGGTGAGGGCCTACCACTGAGCCAATAATATAATGCGTATCCACAGGATTATTAATCCAGTCGCGCATGGCTTCATTCGTAGCATCCTTAAGCGTTTTACTGCCGGAAGTTGCTGGTACAACTGTTGCACCCATCATTTTCATTCGGGCTACATTAGGTGCTTGACGGGCGATGTCAATTTCTCCCATATAAACCACACATTCTAGCCCCTTTAAAGCGCAAACTGTTGCGGTTGCTACACCATGCTGACCGGCTCCAGTTTCAGCAATAATTCTCTTTTTACCAAGTCTTTCAGCAAGCAGGATCTGCCCTACAGTATTATTGATCTTATGTGCCCCTGTATGATTTAAATCCTCCCGTTTCAAATAGATTGTTGTTCCATACTTTGCGGATAAACGTTCGGCATGAAATAATGGCGAAGGTCTGCCAACATAATCTCTCAGAAGCATCTGGAATTCATCCTGAAAACCAGGCTCATAAATAATGTCTAAATATCGCTTACGAAGCTCTTCTACATTCGGGTAAAGCATTTCCGGGATGTATGCTCCGCCAAAGTCACCAAAGTAACCTTCATTATTTACACCCCATTTTACCGAACTCTCTATAAATTCTCTGTTCATATATTTTAATTGTTCCCTTTTAGGATGTTATGTTAGACCTGATCAATTGAAAGGCAGATCTGATACTTTCTACATTCTTGATACCCGGTTCTGTTTCAAACTTGCTGTTCAGATCCAGGGCATAAATCTTTTTTGTTTTTAAATTAAATAAGTCCTTGATATTTTCAGGACTTAAGCCCCCGCTTAAAAAAAACTGTTTTTCTCCTTCATACTGATCAAGAATAGCCCAATCGAATGCTATACCTGATCCGCCCAGATCGGAAGTTTTGGTGTCAAATAAAAAGTAATCCACTACATTATTATACGCCTCGATACTTGAAAAATCAAATCCGGGATAAATGCCGAAAGCCTTGATCAGTTCGATAGGCTTGTTGGGCAGCATTTCATCCAGCTTTGCCCTCAAATGGCTGCAATACTGCGGCGACTCTCCACCATGAAGCTGCACTGCACTTAAACCATAATTAATCACCTTCTCAACAAGCTCTTCCTCAGGTTCATCTACAAAAACTCCTGTCAAGCTGATTGAAGTAGGCAATGAAGCCAGAACAGTTTTATCCGGATCGGCTATATATCGCTTCGATTTGGGATAAAAAATCAAACCCAAATAATCAGGCTTTAATTCAGCAAGGCTGAGCATATTTTGCGGATCCTTCATTCCGCAAACCTTTAATTTCATGAGATTAAGCGATTAAAACTCTTTAAAGCCTTTCCACTATTCAGCGACTCTTCAGCTTCATAAAAACAATCCGCGAAAGATTTCTCAGGTTTGATTGTCCGGATAGCTAAGGCCGCATTGCAAAGGACTACATTATTTTGCTCTGTACTACCTTCTCTATCCAAAACTGCTTTAAAGATTTCAGCTGATTCCTGTACCGTACTACCCCCTCCTATTTTTAGTGGATCAATTTTTTCAAAACCCATTTCAGAAATTGAATGAATATGCTCCCCTTGCGGAGAAAAAGTTTTGAAATCACAAGTCAATGAAATTTCATCATATCCATCTAAAGCATGTACGATAGTATACCCTGTTTTGGATTTCTGATAGAGGTAAGCATATAAGCGGGCAAGTTCCAAACTAAATACCCCAACCATCTGATAGCTTGGCTGTGCAGGATTAACCAATGGTCCAAGCATATTAAAGAACGTTTTTACACCTAATTCTTTGCGGATAGGCGCAACCGTTTTCATTGCGGCATGAAATAGTGGAGCATGTAAAAAACATATTCCGGCCTCATCTAGATTCTTTTTCAGCTGATCAATATCATTGCTGAATTTATGGCCTAGGTATTCCATAACATTGGAAGAACCACAACCTGAAGAGACACCATAATTCCCATGTTTCGACACCTTATAACCTGCACCTGCAACCACAAAAGAGGCTAATGTGGAAATATTGAAGGTATCCTTACCATCGCCGCCTGTACCACAGAGGTCAATAAGCTCATACTCACTCAAATCTGTTTTGAGGCAGAGTTCAAGCATCCCATCCCTAAAACCTTCAAGTTCTTCAACTGTAATGCTGCGCATACAATAGGCAGCCATAAATGCTGCCATCTGAGTGGCATTATATTTCCCGAGTGTAATGTTCGTGAGGATTTCTTTTGATTCCTCCCGACTGAATGTTTTGTGTTCAAAAAGGTGATTTAGTATCTTTTTCATAGATGTATTAAGTATTCATATTCCTCTTAGACCTTCAATTTTACTATTCTTATTTTAAATAGTTGCTAGATCCACTATAATTTCATAAAAAAAGGGCTGCCTTTTCTGGCAACCCTCAGTAAAATAATTTTTTATAATGAAAATTACATACCTCCGCTAATTGCCAAATGCTTGTCCATTTGCCACCACCAGATTGTATGTATTGTCTTTTTATTCATCTTATTCACAAAGATGAACAAACTTTTCCTTAGCGCCAAAACTTTAGAGTATTTTTAACAGATGAAGGCAACCAGACGATCCAGAAGAATATTACAAATAAAGATCTATCTCGGTAGAGCACTTATCATTCTTTTAGGAGTATGTCTGGCATCATTCGGTTTAAAAGGATTCCTGCTTCCAAATCATTTTATAGATGGTGGGATTACGGGAATTTCACTTTTAACTTATCAACTAACCGGAATCCCGGTTTCTGTTTGGATTATTGCATTTAATACCCCATTTATTTTTATGGGTGCAAAACAGATTAGTAAAAGCTTTGCGATTAAAACGAGTTTTGCCATACTTACTCTTGCAGGAGTAATCTATTTTATAGATTTTCCGATAATTACTGATGATAAATTATTGATATCCATTTTTGGAGGCTTCTTTCTCGGTTCCGGAATCGGACTTGCTATTAGAGGAGGATGCGTTATTGACGGCACAGAAATCCTTGCCGTCTATATAAACAGGAAAAGTATTCTGAGCATGGGAGATATAATTTTGTTAATTAACGTCTTAATCTTCATAGTTGCGGCTTTCATTTTGAACATTGAAACAGCTTTATACTCCATCCTAACCTATTTATCGGCTTCCAAGACTGTTGATTTTATCATACAGGGAATTGAAGAATATACCGGTGTAACCATTATCTCTTCCAAAAGTGCTCAGATCCGCGAAGCGATAACGAAAAAATTAGGTCGGGGGGTAACTATTTATAAAGGCGAACGAGGCCTTGAACATTCCCAGTTCAAAAATAAAGACATTGATATCATCTTTACTGTAGTAACCCGACTGGAAGTCTCCAAATTAAAGGAAGAAATTGAACTGATCGATCACAAAGCATTTATTGTAATGAGTACGATTAGTGATACCAAGGGAGGGATTATTAAACAAAGACCGCTGCATTAAAGTTATAAGGCTATTTGAAAGCGGTCCATACGGGAAATTGAATCAAATTTCATTATCTGCCCGGATAGTTAATTTTATAAAATGGTGAAGTTTCTATTTCTTTTTAGTCAAATCAATATTAAAGTTAGCGTTCAGAATGAAACCGTTGTTTTGTTGAAACACATTTCTATTGTTAATTTCTCTTCCTAATTGCAATGTTTGATTTAAATACCCGCTTTCAATTCTAATGATTGGGTTAAATCTGTAACCGAATAAAATACCTATTCTATTTTGGTCAAAAATATTTTCATTTACATTTTTACCAAAGCCAATGAAAATTTCATCATAAACAGCAAAGTATGGAGTTTTGTCTTTAATTTCTTTGCCTTTTAATGGAATTTGAATGCGTAACATATACCTAAATCTATTTAGCAAAGGAAATTCATCTTCTTTTGTCAAATTAGCATTCGAGTATCGCCCAACCCATCGCTGTTCCAGCATAAAACGATGGGATAAATCAATAATAGAAACCTTATCTGTTATTGTAGCCATTTGAAATAATCGGTGTTCGGTAAAATCCTTTCCCATTCCGTTAATCGGTATTTCTCCATAAGGGAATGTTTCTATCCAAGCATAACCAAGTCTTAATTGAACTTTTGAATTAATTTGATAATTCACACCTAAACGCAATAAACTTTGTTGCCTTTCAGAAATAATTTCATTTCTTCGAAATTGATATTCCGTATGAACACCAATTTTCTCAGAAATTTTAAATGTTCCAAAATAATTATACCAACCAATGCTATTTTTTGTATTTAAGCGACTATTTTGAGCGTATGTATATTGAGAAAACAAAAGTATAAGTACCGAATAGATTATATTTTTCATGTTTTATAAAAATCAATTATTAACATTAAAACCTAATCTTAATTCCGGAATTTTGGTGATGAATATCTTGATTTGCAGGCCTTATCACATTATTGCGCAAATCTAAATACTTTAAATTCTTTAGACCTTTAATTTCTAGCGGTAACTGTTTGAATTGATTGTTATTAAGGAATAAGGATTCTACTTGATTTAATTTGTAAAAATTCTTAGGTAAAGTTTTTAATCCATCGTTTTCGAGATGAAGTGATCTTAAGTTAGGCAATTCACTTAAAACAGATATATTTTTTTGCAATTGGAAGTATTTATCATCATTTAAATATAACTCTTGTAGATTTATTAGATTACTAAAAGTTGATGGTAATGTTTTAAAATCGTTTCCGCTCAAGTCAAGAAATTTAAGACTTTTTAGATTGCCAATACCTGATGGTATTTGTTTGAGGTGATCATTTCTTAAGCTTAGATATTGAAGGTTTTGAAATTTAGACCAAATAGAGTCTGAGATTTGTAAGTTTTGATTGCTCAAATTTAGTCTAAAAACATTCTCAGGTTTTTTTAGCGCTTCCTCCAAATTAAAGAATTCTTTATTCAACTGTGCAGAATCTATTTTAGATTGTGCTTTTACACCTTGAAATAGAAAGGTAAAAACCAATAGAAATAATAATGAAGTCTTTATCATTTTTTGTTTTTTATAGTAAATGACGATTTGCCTTAACGTTTTAAAAAAGAGGCTACAAATTTAAATTGTAGCCTCTCTAAATTTTATTTATTTAAGCTAAATGGGAGTGCAGATTTGTGAACTATAATACGTAGTTTACCATCTTTCCCTTTTCTGAATACCCAAGTTTTGTCGACCATAACCTCTTTACCGTCTTTACCTGTTACCCATACATTACCCATGGTTATGGCAACAGAACCATAAATTTGAATACCCTCATTTTTATCTCCTGCATTGTCATATCTTGCTTTTACCCAAGGAGTCACTGCAAAACCTTTGTCGTTGGGATAAGCCGGATCTCCACCTATAAAATAGGATAGTGCTCCTTTTTTATCATTTCTGAATGTTTGATCGCCAAAAGCCAATGTAGGTTTAAAAAACACCTTTCCATTATCATAATTATACGCATCTGAAAGCACTTGTTCGGCAAAAGCTTTGTAATCTCCACCTTCCTCTTTTAGCTTTCCAATTTTTACCAAAGCATCGCACCAAGCCTGTTGTGCAACGTTCACTTCATCATAAGTAATAATGTCTTGCGCTCCTTCTTCAACATAGACTAAGCCTAAATCATTAATTACTTTTTGGACTTTATCGTTAGCCAGTGTGGCTACTTTTTGTGTTTCTTCCTTGGCTTTATCTGTTACTTGGTTACAAGAGATAGCCAAAAGACCAATTGTGAGTGTTACTAAAATTAGATTTATACTTTTCATTATTAATTTTCTATAAATTATGCTTACTTCTTTAAATGGTGTTCGGCTTGTCCAATTATACTTTTTGTATTTAACGTTACCTATTTCAATTACAGGAAATGAATTTTATTCAGGTTTGTCTCCATTAAACATTAAGGGCTGTTCTCCGTTTGTAATAATTGTTTTTGCGTTCGGAGAGGTAGATAATTTATTAAATGCTTCAATAGTCCTAAAACGCAATAACAATGGGGATAATCCTTCTGAAATTATTTTTTGTGAATCTCTAATTCCTTCCGCCTCAATCGTTTTTCTTGTGGCTTCCTGGCGTTCTTTATCTAATGTAAATTGCATTCTTTGTGCATCCTGCTCTGCCTCTAATTTCTCTTCAATTGCCTTGGTTAATCCTACCGGCAGAATAATGCTTTTTAATAAAACAGATTCTACGATAAATCCTCTATCTGTTAACTGTGTCGTCATTAAATCTTTAATAGATTTCTCTATCACAGACCTCTGCCCAGTATGCATATCTTTTGCAAAAAATTGAGAGGAAACATCAGCAACAGCAGATCTGAATATGGGTAAAATGATAACCTGTTCGTAATTCCGACCAATTGTTTCTACAATTTTCGGACTGTAACTACCAACTAATCGATATAAAATTGATACTTCCGATTGTACGGTTAATCCCTCTTTAGAAGGCAATGGTAAGCGAACTTCCATATTGATTGTTCGTGTAGGAAGTTTAATAATAGTAGTGGTAAAAGGGTTAAAACCTCTCGCTCCCTCCATCAAGGGCTTTTCATTTATTTTCCCGAAAGAGCGTTTTACACCAACTTCGCCTTGCTTAACGATTGTGCAACTAGCCATTAAAATAGTAGATAATGCTATGCATAGAATTGTTTTAGATTTCATAAATTTTTTTTTAATTAAAACACATTTTTTAAACAATACAAACCTAATGTTCAGCTATTAGGCCAACCTTAAACTGAAATTAGAAATGGATTAGAATTTATACCCTTTTGATGATAGACTTATCCTAGTGTGCTAAAGATTGTTCTTAGCTAATTTAAGTTCAAACACTATTAGTTCTTGGCTAACTAAATATGCAATTAAATTTCCTTTATGTAGTTGAATTATTCGCCTAGTTAACGATAGACCAACACCGTGTCCTTTTGTGTTTTTTGAATTTGAGCCTCTTATAAAAGGTTCAAAAAGACTCTCCAATTCTAATCCTGATAAGTCATCAGTCTTATTCTGAAACGTAATAATCACCTGATTTTCTGATAAAATCATTTTGATATAAATAATATGGTCTGGAGAAAATTTGACACCATTTTCTACCAAGTTTAATAGTGCAGTATAAATCAAAGATTCGTTGGCGTAAATTTCCGGCAAATGCTCTTCTATATCATCTAAGGCAATTAAAATTTCATAATTACTATGTTTTTTTAATATTTCACTTCTCACATACCATAACAATTCCACAATATTTACAAGCGTCATTGTAATGTCGGTATCTTCAGCATGAATACTTGTAAGATTTAGCAGATTATTAGTTAGATTATTTAACTGACTTACATCTTCCAAAACAGATTTAGCCATAAGTCTTAATTCATCAACATTATCATTGGCTAACAAGGAAACTTGTATCTGGCCGGTAATGGCTGTAAGTGGGGTGCGCAATTCATGCGAGGCGTGAGATACAAAAGATCGCTGCACATTAAATGCATTTTGAAGCCTATCTAGCATTTCATTAAATCTTAGGGCTAGCTGTGCTAACTCATCTTTATTATTGTTGTGGCTAAGCCTCAAATTTAGACGAGACGCATTAATATTATCAATTTTTTTAATCATCTGTTGCATCGGTCTCAGCAAACCTCCGGAAAAAAACCAACCTCCAATAGCACTTAAGATTAATACTAATATCCCACCGAAACTTAAAAGTAGTGCTAAATTTTTCTGTTTTTCTAATCCATATTTATCTACTGCTGAAGTAATTACAATATAGTTTTGGTTTTTATTTGTAAAAACCATTCCATAATTTTCTATTTCATCCTGATGCCAAAAAAGTTCAGTTCCAGTTTTTATAGCTGCAATAATAGATCCTTCAATATCAATATTCTCAAAACCACTTTGGTATATAACTTCATCTAGATTGTTAAGAATAACTATTTCTTCTTTATTTAGAACAGTCATTTGATTTCTAGCCAATAGTTTTAGTAAATCGGGACTTATTTCTTCTTTATTGAATAGAATAGTTGCAGCTGTTAATGCTTCTTGTCTTAAGCGTGTTTTGTACTCATTTTGTCGGTGAATTTCACTTAAGAAGTAAATCGTTATGCAAAAGGCTAATAATAAAATGGTTACAATGCTTAAAAAAAGCAAAGTCATTTTGGTTCTAATACTCATTTTTGTTTCAGCATATATCCCATTCCAACTACCGTATGAATCAACTTATTTGAATAACCTTTGTCTATCTTATTGCGGATATAATTGATGTAAACCTCTACAAAATTAGTATGCGTATCAAAATTAATATCCCATACCTTTTCTGCTATCTCTACTTTAGAAAGCACCTTTCCCTTGTTTAACATCAAATATTCTAAAAGACTAAATTCTCTAGCAGTCAATTCAATTTCTTTACCGCACCTTCGAGCAATTTTTTCATTTAGATCTAATTCTAAATCCGAAACTTGAATGATATTTTCTTTTCCTATAATTTCAGGACCATATTTCAATAAAGATCTTACTCTAACTAACAATTCCATAAAGTCGAAAGGTTTGACCATATAATCATTAGTACCCATTTCAAATCCCGAGAGCTTATCAGATAAACTACCCATTGCAGTGAGCATCAATATTGGAATTCTATCGTTATTATTTCTGATATGCTTGCATAGATCCAAACCGCTCATATCCGGTAGACCAATATCTAAAATAACTAAATCATAATGATTTTTATTAAATAATTCTATGGCTTCCAGTCCAGTAAAAGCAATATCAGCAAGAATTTCTTGGGTAAGTAATCCCTTTTTAATAAAAGTGGCTACTTTAAATTCATCTTCTACAATTAGTATTTTTTGTTGTTCTAACATAATAGCCTATAAAAATATCTTAAAAGAATATGAATTTAAACAATTTAGATCTTTACTATTTACAATAGTATCCTTTAAATATTAGGACTCTATTATAGCTATATTAGAAATAGATTAGAATCACATTATCATTTTTCCTGCTCAGGGGAATCTAATACTGAATTAGTATGGGGTATATAAGTTGTTTAGATAAATTGCTAGGCTAAGGGATATTGAAGAATTCCAGTATAAGTATAAGAATAAATATGACTAAAGCTTTATTCCTATCCCTAAATTTACGGTTCTACCTTCACCTGGTATTAAGCCAGGTCCCGGATATCCACCTGCTCTACGCGTTGCGTATTCAGTGTTGGTTAAATTGTTTATACTGAAGCGAAAGTTATAATTTTTTAAAAATTTGTATTCCATCGATAAGTCATAGACTTGATAGCCATCAATTTTTCCAATTGTTCCAGTTGAATTTGCAACTTCAGTATTCGTTGCATCACTAAATACCTCACTTGAAATACGTGTTTGCATAGTAGTAGAAAAGCCTTTTAAGGAATATGATAAACCTATATTATGTATTTGTCTAGGGGCAAACTCCACTTTATTGTTTTTTAAATTCACTTCTTTGATTATAATATTTGGAGCTATTCCTGTAATTGAAGTTGTTTTAAAATCAACATATTCAGCATTGATGAAAGCTAGTGAGGCAAATAAATTTAGATCTCCAAATTCATTATTCATTTTTAAGGCATTACTAATATTCAAATCAACATAGGCCTCAAAACCTTTATTTGCTGATTTTCCTAAATTAGTTCTGTATTGGTAGGTTGCTTTTGTTGGGTCATCATCAATAAATCTTCTGATTGTGCCGATTCTATTATTGTATTGAATATAGAAAGTGCTAACATCAAAGTTTATAAAATCAAAAAATGCCCCTCTATAACCTAAATCTGCATTAAAACCATTGGCATCTTGTAGGTTTTCATCAATTACATCAGTTGTGGCTGGAGGCGTAATGTCTGAAAATAAAACAGGACGATATGCTTGAGAAATATTAGCGTAAAAATTTGAAGTTTTGAGTTGATACTCAAAGCCAATTCCTGCCAAAAACAAATTTCTTTTTGTGCTTTTTGGGATGACATTTACTTCTGTTGCTCCTATGGTTGATAATCTTCCTCTTATTTCTGAAACAATATTTTCATAACGTATGCCGGGAGTTACACTAAGCTTGTCGGTTAATTTGAATTGATTTTCAGTAAAAAGAGCAACGTTATTAGTTGTGAATTCTAATTCTGCCGGAAATTTGTCAGTCAAGATATTTGTATTATAATCAAATCCAGTATCGCCTCTTCCTCTTAGCTTTCTTGTGGTATTTGCCTGGTAAATTCTACCCCCAAAAGCTAAATTACTTTTTTGATTGAAGAGGTTATAGGAATAAATACCTCTTAATTCAGAACCTATATTATTATAAAGATCCCTATCTACTTGTCGGTTATTAAAATCTGTCAATGTGCTATTAACAGTATCTTTAATGTTTGGAGTTGCATTAAATCCAATACTATTTCTTTCAGCAATCAATCCAAATACTTTAAGATTGATACTTAAATTTTCTTTTATTTTGGTGTCATAATTTAGGGCTGCAACATTCCAGGGCGTACTAAACCAATTACGTTGACGAAAAGATTGGCGACTATCTGCTTTAAATTGAGCATCAGTAAGCCCACCTGATTGCTGAATTTCGTAATCCATATTGCTATATTCTGCTGAAAGGCTTGATTTTGCATTTATTTTATATTGTAAAAAGGCATGTGTGTTTCTAACTTCGTATTGTCCGTTTTGTCTCCAGCCATTTCCTTTTCGATAATGATTATATACAGAGTAATTCCATTTTTTAGTATTGCCACTGATGGCATTATATGAACTAAGCATGCCATAGCTACCCAAAGTATTTTGAGATTGAAAAGTGAAAGGCTTATCGGATGTTTCTTTTTTCAAAACATAATTCAATAATCCACCAAACTGAGAACCATATTGTAATGAAGCACCGCCTCTAATAATCTCAATTTTTTCAACGGCTTCCATAGGTGGATTAAAATATGCTTCCGGATAACCAAAAACATCACTTGAAATATCATAGCCATTTTGACGAGTGTTAAACTCCCAACTGCGATTAGGATTTAATCCCCTAGTACCTACAGATACTTGTATTCCAGAACCATCATTTTCCCAAATAGTAACACCAGGGACTCGTGAAAAAATTTGCCGTGAGTTATTTGTACTAAGATTGGCATCAATACTGGAAAGCCTAATTACTTCATTCTTCTTTCCTGAAAAAATTACAACTCCTTCTACCTCTTTTAATCTTTCAGGAGCCGGTCGCTTAGCTTCTACAATTACCTTTGGTAACTGTATAACTTTGCTTGTGTCTTGAGCTTGAACATAAAATTTGCTTATTATTAAAAAGGCAAATACTGACAACGATAATATTTTATTCACTCTATTTTTATTTAGATTAATTCTAAATCAAATGTAGAAATTAAAATTAATAAAAAAATAAAAGTTGTGAAAAAGTGAATAAAGTTGTGAATATGGTATTTAATTCTGCTTTAACACACTTAATTAAAAAGCAGAACAGATTGGATAGCAGATCAACCGGCATAAATAAACCTAGCTCTTACCTGCACAGGTTTTGATTAGATTCATTTGTTGAATAAAGCTAGGAATAAAGTAATTGCAACCCTTGACCCAAACGGAATTGCAGCTAAATCAATTTCAAAGTTACCATTGTGCATATTTAAGCGCAGTGCAACATTTTTACATTCTTCATGAATAGGTCTATTTTTAAATAATTCAAATGAATTGGCTATTTCTTATTCCATTTCTTTAGGTTGTTTGTCGTCACCTTTCTTAGTCTTTGCTGAACCAGCACCTAGTCTGAAACTGTGTTTTTATTGTATGAATTGTGGATCAGAAGAATCAGATATCCAAAAACTACTGCTCCTACAATCAGGGCGTTATTGACTATACCTTCTACCGAAAATGATAACTTTATTAAAATAGTCGAAATTACAAAACCTGAGTTTCTGATGATAATATGAAAACTGTCGAAATAGAACAGTGAGAACAGCAGTAATATTACATCAATGATGATTAAGAGCATAAAGAAATCCTCAAAAAATATGTTATTAATATTTTTGAAAGTGGTTATGTGGTTCCAATGATCTTGAGTTGATTCAACTATCCAACTGGTAAATGAATATAATGCAAGTACAATTAACGTAGGCACCAAAACCGTAGCAATTCTTTTTTTTAATTGTATAAACCTGTTTATTCTAACTTGTCCATCAAGCGTTTTGGTAGCATCTTCTCTACCCTGCCTTTCTAGTTTTCGATAGAATTGTTGGATTAAAAAGAACAGAATCAGTGCTGTTACCATGTCATAGGTAAACTGCAGGTCAGTTTCCAACTTGAACCAATTCGAGGACATTTCTATGTTACCAATATCTTTGAAAATCCTCCTGATTACAATCAGCGTTATAATTTCGTATTGTTTACCAATGTAACTTGAGATTGACCTTGGCAGGTAATACACCAATAAGAATACTTCGTAAACCAGAATGAAAGAGAAGGGTGTATATACTGCAGAGATGGGATTTGTAGTAAGTTTTGAATTAATATGGATGATATCCTTACTAACCAGAAAAATAACGAGTAAATGAATAATAAAACTGATAATCGCAATCCCGATGGTGATTCGTTCTGTTCGTTCCCTAAACTTTTCGGATAAAAAATTGCTAAATATTTTTTTCATGTATTCAATAATACAACATCGTTAAATTTATAAAGTTTAAATCAATTCTGTGCTGTTTTTAGTAAAAAAGGATTTAGAATGACTTTATACTTACTAAGTGTCGCTAAAATCTCTGCTGCCGGTTTGTCGGTTGGCGTAGAAGCGCATTTCGAAGCCTCAAACTGTCTTTGGAACATAGCCTATTCCGATTTTTCATCGGAAAAACCCCGCCTTTTTAGTAGCTGCTATAGCAAGTTCTTCTCGTTACTGTAATTGATTTTTATTTGTTTGAATAAAATTTTCAAAAGATCTTGGCTCATGGCCAGTAATACTTTTTATCCATTCAGTTGTCTTTGGTGTTTTTTGGAATCTTGGAAAATAATGCAACATAATCATTACTAAAATTAGCATTGTGGGCACATTTTCTTTTCGTTTATTCCAAAAGAATTGTAATAAATGGGGTGAAATAAATTTTATAGTCTTCCCAATTACTTTACTGATTTGTTCTGCCATTTCAGTAAATGTCAAGGTTTCGTTGTTCGTTAATTCATAACATTTATTGATATGGTTTTGCGGTTGGGTTAAAATTTTTGCTGTTACAGCACCAATGTCATTTACATCAACTAAAGTAAACTTGGCTTGTCCTGCCGGCAAATAAATCCTTTGCTTATTTACTAAGTCATTACGTAAAGTTGTAGTGAAATTTTGCATAAAATAGGCAGGTCGTAGAAAGGTATATGGAATTTTACTGCCTACGATTAGTTTTTCAATTTTATGATGTGGTATAATTTTGCTATTTTCCACACCTTGCACAGATAAAAACACAATATGTTTTACCGAAAAATACCTTGCTATTTCAATTAGTGGTGCAAAATATTTATTAACGTCTGAAATTTGTGGTGGTCGAAGCAAAAAGAGCAGATCAATGTTTTGAAGGGCAGAAAAAAATGTCTCACTATTGCTAAAGTCAAATTTGATATACTTGACATTGAAATTTATTAGTTTCTCATTGCCAAACTCTGTGTCTCTTACCCCAGCAAATATCTCTAATTGATGCTCAAGTTTTTTTAAAGCAGATAATACTTCAATTCCAACATTTCCTGTAGCCCCTGTAATTAAAACTTTTGTCATATTATTAATGTCAGAATAGTTCTACTGTTGGTATCTTTTAGCTCTGGATATAACGTTTTGTGTTTCTGCAGGGGTGGGCTTTTGAAAACCTGACTTTCACACGTGATTAATCGTTGAACCAAGATAAATAATTATAGCTTACACATTACCCTACCGTTGCAGAAACATTTTGTTAGCGCCATGAACCCTTTTTTTCTCCCGTCTCAAGCTAATTTTTGAGTCGATGTCAGCCTGACACCAGTGAAGGAGTCATGTCCACTTGGCACTTTATTTATATTGTCCTCACTGGTGGGGAAACCTTTGAGAATCTTTCGGTTTACTCTTATAACTCTGTATTTATTCGGCTAAAGAAGCCGTTCTGTTTAGAACATCATTTAGCATGATTTCAATTACTTTTTGTGGTTCTTCAAAATGTGGACTATGTGCAGAATTCTCAAATGTATAAAACCCTTTAACTGGCGCATTAAGTGACTCAAAATACTTCTTCGCTAGGGTGTAAGATACCGTATAGTCGTATATCCCGTGAAAAAAATAGACCGGGATTTTTAATTCATTCACCTCTTGGTTCAAATCCGTGTTAATCATTATATCCCAGAGTGGGTGGACACCCGATTTGACTTTGCCTCGCCATAAATTAAATTTTTCCTGTAATGTGTACTCCCTGAAGGTCAAAGACGGTATAAACATTCCGGTTATTATTGAATTCATGTTATGGGTTGTACCAATTCCAAAACTGTGCATTGCCTTATCACGCAGTTTGAGGTATCCTTTCGGAATAACTTCTGTAACCGGTGAGGCCTCTAGATTTCGTACCATTTTCATGTTCCCTTTATCCCTGTATTTCTTCAGGATATATTCATAA
>Ga0105055_10003014_pt1 | contig 25842 bp, 20 predicted proteins | sample BON03_FD_78090 | JGI IMG/M metagenome (GOLD analysis project Ga0105055, IMG submission 78090) | Freshwater microbial communities from Lake Bonney liftoff mats and glacier meltwater in Antarctica - BON-03 | ecosystem: Environmental > Aquatic > Freshwater > Ice > Glacier meltwater | place: Lake...
GCCGACTTGTTGCTCGTGACGGAGGTCTTTGGGATCTCTACCGGCAATACGAACTCGCCGTAGGTAGCCTGAATCCATTGCCGAACTGCCGGCGACGCCGCATCGGATTGGTCGACACGACTCAGGAGCACGTGCAAAAAGTCGAACACCTTTTGTGCACCTTCCGGCTCCTGTTGATCCAAATTCGTCCCAAGGTCCGACAGCAAGGACCAAAACTGCGCTGAGCTGGCGAAGTCCAAGCCTGAGGGCGGAACGGGAACAATGATCCCATCTGCTGCCCACAGGCCATTGATCGTCACGTACGAAAGCGACGGTGGGGTATCGATAACAATCACGTCGTACAGTTCGCGCACCGGTTCTAGTCCCGCTTTCAGGACATCCCAGAACCGGGCACCCGGCTCTTGCATCTGACGTGCGGGGAGGGCGAACTCGGCGGAGAATAAGAACGGTGCAGCCGCAACCAGGTCGATGCCATCCCAGTACGTGGACCGAATGGCTGGCGTGATATCGTCGCTTGTGCCGTTACACAGCGGCGCAATTGTCATCTCCTCGCTAACCTCAGCCTCGGGAAGAATTCCGTGCAAAGTAGTCAAAGAGCCCTGCGGATCAATATCGATCGCGAGCACACGATGGCCACGGAGACTCAACCCCTGAGCCAGAATCATCGCGCTCGTTGTCTTCGAAACGCCTCCCTTGAAGTTCGCGACGGCGATGCAGATCGCGCGCTGGCCTCCTGGCTTCATCTTTTCATGGCGGTAGGCCCGGGTCCACTGCCTGGCCTCTGCCAACGTGAACTCGCGCTTTCCACCAGTCGGCGTCAGCCGACCGGGCGGCAGGTCTCCCTTAGAGATTCGATAGTTGACATGAGCTTTGTCCACCCCGCATAAAGCTGCCAGCTGTGCGGCTGAATAAAGAGGCGGAATCTTTCTAGCCTCAGGTGCCAGAAGGCGACCGCGGATCTGTTCGACCATGCTGGAGGCTCTTGTCGCAAGAGCCTCGATGCGGTGCATGTCAATCCGCGCACGCGGCAACATTGAAGGGGAGGGTGCTGGAATGGCAACCTGGTTGCCAGAGCCCGTGCCGGCCAAGTTTGCTACTGCTATCGATGTTGCCATGTTTTTCCCAAATTCGTCGGATTTCGGATAGTGTACCGATATTCAATGAATGGGCAAAATATGCCTAGTGACAACCAGAACAACTGTGAGAGTATTTGGGGAACTAACGCCCAGGTGGGCTGGCAGGTGACCGCAATTGTGAGACATATTGGGGAACAGGGCCGCTCACTCACCGTCAAGGCAGTCAGAAGCAGTCCATTTGCCCCCGATAGACCACCGAACAAGCCCAGTCGCCCATATCCACTCCGCGACATCCCCAAAAGATCTCCACTTCATACCCTCGAAACCCCATATCCACTCCACGATATCCCCATAAAGTCTCCGGGAGATGCCCATATCCCCTCCATCCATCGGACCTAAGTTGTTGTCACAGCTCAATCTTTTCCACTACCAACTATTCAATCTATCAAGTGTTTTATCTCAAATCAACAAGGCGTCGCCAGCGACGCTGAATTTTCTTACGGTGAAACGGCAAAATCACAATAAGACGCTAAGATGGCATCTCTGTATCTCAGGAAGGGCTCCTATGGAGCATGGGGAGGCGCACGGTCAAAATCCGGTCGCCAAAAAGCAAAGATCACCGAGATCGTCGGAGGTGGCAACACGCGCTGAAGACCAGTCGATCGCAAAAGCCAACGAGGCGATTGCTATTCGCCCCAAGCGCGGAAAACTGACATTGCTATCCAGGCGCATCTACAACGTCTTTCTGTATCACGCGCAGCAGCAAGGCGTGGAGAAGCCAAGCTATTCCATTTTGCTCTCCGAGCTCATCGACGACGCACGTTTTACGTCGAATAACACCGAACTCCTGAAGTCGCACATCCGCGATATGCAGGCCACCACCATCGAATGGCACACCAGTGGCGGTCAAGCGCGTCAGTGGACCTCGACTCAACTTCTTGGCCCCGTTGTCATTGATGAGCCTGGACGCGGGCATGCCTGTACGATTACGTGGACCTATCCCGATCCGATCCGCGAACGTCTTGTGAAGCCGGCGCAATACACCCGTGTACTTCTCGAAATCAGTTCTCAGATGCGAAGTTATGCGGCCTCGGTACTCTACGAACTGGGGGCGAGGTATCTCACATCGCCCGGCCGACTCACCATGCGTGAAGATGTGATTTGGTGGGCTTCGGTCTTGACTGGCCGAGGTGACATCAACAGTGTCGACTATCGCATCCTGCATCGCGACACCATCAAAAAGGCGCTTGTAGAGCTAGACACACTGTGTGAAGACTTCCGTCTGGAAATCGTCGAACACAAACGTGGTCGCAAGGTTGAAGAGTTGCAGTTTCGTGTATTGCCAAAGCCGCAGGCAAGCCTGGCCGGCCTACGAGACTCGGCCAAGAACGTATTCGATCTTGCGTTGGTCGAGCGGGTCATTTCCATCGGCTTCAAGCGCGGTGATGCTCAGGACCTATATGCAGCGACAGACGAGGGTGCGCTCCGCGCCGCTGTGGAACACGTCGAGCAGCGGATGAAGAACACCACGCTGCCACCGCTGAACTCGCCTGCAGCGTACTTGCGCGATGCATTGAAGAAACAATACGCTGGTGAAGGGGAGGGCGGCAAGCCAACGGACATTGCCGTTCCGCGTCCAAGCATTGATGAACGCCTTCAGCGTCTTCGAGAAGAGTGGCAGCATCACAAATCGAAACAGGCGAAGTCGCTGTTCGAAGAAATGCCTGAGTCGGAAAAGGCCACTCAAATCGCACTATTCGAGGACGAACGTCTGAGCGCGTTGGCATCACCCATCGCGAAGGCTTGGCGCCGAGACGGCGTGAAAAGTCGCATTGCAGCCAGTTCGTTCTTCCGATGGTTGGCGGCTTCGATGTGGCCTGGTGAAGTAACTGACAAGCAGCTACTTGAGTTCGCAATGAACCGCGAGCCTTGACGCGGCGTAGCCGCTGAGCACCACGCATCAGAACAAGAAAGAAGACCTGTAGTGAATCAAACAGCTCGCATCAAGACTGCGTCCTTCATCTGGGGCAATGCTGGCAATGTCCTGCCAGGCCAGAAGTTGTGAGGCAACAACTTGGCGTATTGCAAAACAGTGAAGATCAGCACTGATATCCAGACGATCATGAAAACGGCGGCGGAGTTGTTGGATGGATTCCTGGTAGGCGGGCCATCGGCATGAGCACCCGGAAGACTGCATCAACTGCCAAATCCACTAGTGGTCTAGCCATCGACCGACGCGAAGCCCCCTCCGCAAGTGCTGGTACAACAGCCGAGTTGGCCTTTGCCGAGGTTATCAGCTTGATTCGCACGTCACGGCAGCGCGCCACCCATGCCGTGAACACCGAAGTGATAGATTTATATTGGCACATTGGCCAATACCTTCACCACAAGATTGAGGCGGATGGTTGGGCCAAAGGTACGGTGGTGCAATTGGCTGCCTACATTACGCAGCGCGAGCCAGGCAAGCGAGGGTTTTCTGCTCAAAATCTTTGGCGGATGCGGCAGTTCTTCGAGGCCTACCCGGCTGTGTCAGAACTCTCAACGCTGTTGAGAGATTTGCCATGGTCGGCGCACCTCCATATCCTGAGCCGCGCGAAGCGAACCGAGGAGCGCGAGTTCTATTTGCGCATGGCAACACAGCATCGGTGGCCGGTGCGTGAGGTGGCCCGGCAGATCGACGGCGGCCTGTTCGAGCTAGCCATGCTCAACCCGCCAAAACTCTCAACAGCGTTGAGAGAAATGCATCCGCAAGCGGCCAGCCAGTTCAAAGACGTCTACTTGCTGGATTTCTTAGCGCTGCCGACGGCACATTCCGAGGCTGACTTGCACAGGTCGCTATTACAAAACTTGGGCCGCTTCCTGACCGAGCTCGGGCGCGACTTCTGCTACATCGGAACCGAGTACCCGGTGCAAGTGGGAGCCCAGGATTTCGCACTCGACCTGCTGTTCTTCCATCGTGGCCTGAATTGCCTGGTCGCCATCGAGCTGAAGGTGGATCGCTTCGAGCCCGAGCACCTGGGAAAGCTGAATTTCTACCTGGAAGCACTTGACCGAGACGTGCGCAAGCCGCACGAGAATCCGGCCATCGGCGTGCTGCTGTGCGCGTCCAAGGATAGCGAAGTAGTGGAGTACGCATTGAGCCGAACCCTTTCGCCGGCCTTGGTTGCGCAGTACCAGACTCAATTGCCCGACAAAGAAATGTTGGCGGCCAAACTGCATGAGTTCTATGCCTTGAATGCGCCTATGTCTGAGCCTGAACAGGAACGGGCTGCGGCCACCCTTGCGCAGCGAAAGAAGGGTGGCAAGCCGGTAAGCTAGCCAATGATTCGTCAGTGACGCGTTATGTGCGTCCGGGCGACGAAACGATCTAGAGCCAGGCGCCCAACAGGGCGACCGGTCAAAACAGAGAGACGCATGCAGCTGACATTCTTTGAACATCCGATCCTGAATTCCCCCTATGCCTACCCAGCCAGGCATTGGGAGTTGGACGCCGACGGGCAACCCACGAACGTGCTCATCGAATCGCGTCGCCATTCAGACCTGATCACGCCCGTGCCGAAGGCGAAGAAACGCAAAGCCCCGAAGGTGCAGGTCGAATTGGAACTGGGTGCCGACGACGAAGGCCTGAGCACCGCCGAGCAAAAGTATGATCCCACGCCCATCATCAACGAGCTGCGCGGCTACGTCGATACCTGGCGTGCGCTACCCAACCCGCAGCAATGGCAGGTCACGCCCGAGACGGCACGTCTGCTGCAGCACTGGCGCCACCACAGCTTTCAAGGCGTGCGTCCGTTCTTCTGCCAGATCGAGGCAGTGGAGACAGCCATCTGGTTGACCGAAGTCGCGCCAAAACTCGGCGCGTCAGGACGCAAGTTTCGCGAACACCTGGCCGGCGCCAATGCCATGGCCAACCCAGATCTTTTTCGCATCGCTCTAAAGCTGGCCACTGGCGCCGGCAAGACTACGGTGATGGCCATGCTGATTGCATGGCAGACGGTGAACGCAGTGCGCCACCCGGCCAGCAAGCAGTTCACCCGTGGCTTCCTGATCGTGGCGCCGGGCCTGACCATCAAAGACCGCCTGCGCGTTCTGCTGCCACAAGACCCCGACAGCTACTACGCCAGCCGCGAGATCGTGCCCAGCGACATGCTTGGCGACATCAAACGCGCGGTCATCGTCATCACCAACTACCACGCGTTCAAACTGCGCGAAACCTTGGACATATCTTCTGCTGGGCGAGCCCTGCTGCAAGGCCGCGGCGAACCGATTCAGACGCTCGAAACTGAAGGCCAGATGCTGCAGCGCGTGATGCCCGCGCTAATGGGCATCAAGAATGTGCTCGTCATCAACGACGAAGCGCACCACTGCTATCGCGCCAAGCCCAAGGAGGCCGAGGCCGACATCAAAGACCTCAAGGGCGACGACAAGGACGAAGCGAAGAAGAACAACGAAGCCGCGCGTCTGTGGATCAGCGGCATTGAGGCCGTCAAACGAAAACTCGGTGTGCCCACCGTGTTCGACCTCTCAGCTACGCCATTTTTCCTGCGCGGCTCAGGCTACGCCGAAGGTACGCTTTTCCCTTGGACGATGAGCGACTTCTCGCTGATGGATGCCATCGAGTGCGGCATCGTCAAACTGCCGCGGGTGCCGGTGGCCGACAACATCACTGGAGCCGACGCGCCCAAGTTCCGCAACTTGTGGGACCACATCGGCAAGCGCATGCCCAAGAAGGGTGTGCGCAATGCCGGCAAGTTGGACCCGCTTGCCCTGCCCACCGAGCTGTACACCGCGCTGGAGGCGCTTTATGGTCACTACGCCAAGATATTCGACAGCTGGCAAACCGCAGGCTTCGATGTGCCGCCGGTGTTCATCGTGGTGTGCAACAACACATCGACTTCAAAGTTGGTTTACGACTACGTCTCTGGCTTTGAGCGTTCCAATGAGACCGGTGGCACCACACTTGAGAACGGCCGCCTGAAGCTCTTCCGAAACTACGACGACAACGGTCAGAAGCTGCCGCGCCCGCGCACGCTGTTGATCGACAGCGAGCAGCTCGAATCCGGCGAAGCACTGGACCCCGGTTTCCGCGACATTGAAGCCGACACCATCGAACGCTTTCGCCGCGAAATAATGGAACGTACCGGCGACCGCGCCGCAGCCGACAAGCTGACTGACGCTGACCTGCTGCGCGAGGTGATGAACACCGTCGGCAAGCCCGGCAAGCTGGGCGAAGGCATCCGCTGCGTAGTCAGCGTCTCGATGCTCACTGAAGGTTGGGACGCCAACACCGTGACCCACGTACTGGGCGTGCGTGCATTTGGCACGCAGTTGCTCTGCGAACAGGTTGTCGGTCGCGCGTTGCGCCGGCAGAGCTACACGCTGAACTCCGATGACAAATTCGATGTGGAATATGCCGACGTACTGGGCATCCCGTTCGACTTTGCTGCCAAGCCGGTGGTGGTGCCGCCAAAGCCGCCGGTAAAGACCACGCACGTGCAGGCCATCAGCCCTGAACGCGATGCGCTGGAAATCCGCTTTCCGCGCGTCGACGGCTACCGCGTCGAGTTGCCGGCCGAACGCCTGAAAGCGACTTTCAGCAAGAACTCGGACCTGGTGCTCACCCCGGACCTGGTGGGCCCATCTACCACGCAGAACCTGGGCATCGTGGGCCAAGGCGTGAACCTAACTGTGCAACACCTGGAGGACACCCGCGACAACACCATCGCGTACCATCTGGCCAAGCACCTTCTCTACCGCAAGTACCGCGACCCTGGCGAAGACCCCAAGCTGCACCTGTTCGGCCAACTCAAGGGCATAGCGCAGGAATGGGTAGCCAAACACCTGAAGTGCAGCGGCGGCACCTGGAAGGCGCAGGTGATGCATCAAGAGATTGCAGACATGGCCTGTGAACGCATCCACGCCGCGATCAGTGCCACGCTGGCCGGGGCAAATGCCGTGCGCGTGGTGCTGGACCCTTTCAACCCGACGGGAAGCACGCGGCATGTCAATTTCACCACCGCTAAGCAGACGCTGTGGGCCACGCAGGGGCCGCCGCCCAAGAGCCACGTAAACTGGGTGGTGTACGACAGCGACTGGGAAGCCGAGTTCTGCCGCGTGGCAGAGGGGCACCCACGAGTGTTGGCTTACGCCAAGAACCACAGCCTGGGCTTCGAGGTGCCGTATCGGCTGGGCGGCATACAGCGTCACTACCGGCCCGATTTCATCGCACAAATCAACGACCGTGACGACGACGACGAGCACGATGACCCGCTGAACCTGGTGGTAGAGATCAAAGGTTTCCGCGGTGAAGACGCCATTGTCAAGGCTGAGACCATGCTCACTCAATGGGTGCCGGGCGTGAACGCGCTGGGTACACACGGCCGCTGGGCGTTCGCCGAGTTCCGCTCGGCACATGACATCGAGGCTGATTTCGCGGCCATGATCGATGACTTGTTGGAGGCACAGGCTGACCTCAGCGCGGCAAACGCCCGTCGCGCAGAGCATTCCATCGGCCATTCAGAGTTTCTCCAACTGCTCAAAGCCGATGGCACGTTATGAACTGCGTTTCAAGCCTTCGGTGGCCAAGGACCTTCGCAATCTGCCCAAGCAGGACGTGCAACGAATCATGACTTGCATCGAATCGATCCGAGCCGACCCACGTGCACCGGGTTGCAGAAAGCTCAGCGGCGCTGACTTGTATCGCGTCCGGCAAGGCGTCTATCGCATCGTCTACGTCATCGACGAAGGATCGGTCACGGTTGAAGTCATCCGCGTGGGTCACCGTGGCGATGTCTATCGCAGCAACTAAAACAGACAGCAGGGATAGAACCAATGGCAACCAAAAAATCCAAGAGCACCTTCGTCGGTGTGGACGCACTGAAACACAGCGACGACAAGCGCAAGAATATCCCTACCGCCGAGTACCAGAGCCTGATGGCCGACGAGGCCAGGACGCCGGTGCAAGTGGGCTACGCTCGTGGGACGAGCAATCTGCAGGACGAGAAGCAGGCGCGCAACCGCGACCTCGACCCACAGCTGGTGTGGCGCGGCAAGGACGAGCAAGATTGGACGGAGCTGGTGGTCAATGCACCGCCGCTGTATATCCAGGAGAAGGTGCACCCCAAGGTGTTGATCGACGACCTGCAGCAGCAGACACGCGCACGACGCGAGGGTGCGACTGGCGGCATGGTCGACATGTTCGGTGACTTCAACGGTATTCCGGCCGGCGCCGACAAAACCGACTTCTACGCGCACGACCAGAACTGGACCAACCGGATGATCCTCGGCGACAGCCTTCAGGTGATGGCGAGTTTGGCCGAGCGCGAGGGCCTGCGCGGCAAGGTGCAGTGCATCTACCTCGACCCGCCCTACGGCATCAAGTTCAACTCGAACTTTCAGTGGTCCACCACTAGTCGCGATGTGAAGGACGGCAACCGCGACCACATCAGCCGCGAGCCCGAGCAAGTCAAGGCGTTCCGGGACACATGGCGCGACGGAATCAATTCGTACTTGACCTATCTGCGAGACCGGCTGACGGTGGCGCGCGATCTGCTGACTGTCAGCGGTTCAGTGTTTGTACAGATCGGGGAAGAGAACGTGCATCGCGTACGTGCGCTGCTCGACGAAGTGTTTGGCGACGAGAACTTTGTCAGTCAGATCAACTTCAAGACCACAGGTGGCGCCGGGTCACCGACGGGTGGTACTGAGACGCTCGCGTCGGTCAATAACTTTATCCTCTGGTACGCGCGCGACGCGACCTCAGTGAAATACCGCCAACCCTATCGCGCCAAGGGCGAGATGACGGGCGGCGCGGCTGCGTACAACAAGCTTGACTTCTTCGGTCTGAACGAGCGGCGCGCCGCTACAGAGTCTGAGCGCTTAGCCGTTCCATCGCAAGCTCGTCTCTTTCGCTTCGACAACCTGACGAGCCAGAGTTCTGGCGGACCGCAGTTCTTCGACGTTGAGTTTTTGGGTCGTCGAATTTCCGTCGGGAAGAGTGGCTGGAAGACAACTGTGGTCGGTATGCAGCGACTTCGACAAGCGGAGCGCCTTGGGCTCGCCGGCAACACGCTGAGCTATGTTCGATACGTAGACGACTTCCCTGTCTATCCACTGAACAACTCCTGGGACGACACCGTCACAGCCGGATTCGCATCAGACAAGTTGTATGTAGTTCAGACGAATCCAAAGGTTATCGAGCGATGTCTAGTGATGGCTACCGACCCCGGCGATCTCGTCCTAGATCCGACCTGCGGCTCTGGCACCACCGCGTACGTAGCCGAGCAATGGGGCCGCCGGTGGATCACCATCGACACCTCCCGCGTGGCTCTCGCGCTCGCCCGCGCCCGCATTATGGGAGCGCGTTACCCCTACTACATGCTCGCCGACAGTCCCGAAGGCCAGATAAAGGAGGCCGAGGTCACGCGCGGCGTTCCAAGCACGCAACCCACACGCGGCAACATCCGGCAGGGGTTTGTCTGCGTGCGGGTGCCGCACGTCACGCTCAAGAGCATTGCTAACAACACCGAAATCGATGTCATCTGGGACGAGTGGTAGAAGAAGCTGGAGCCGCTGCGCGGGGCGTTGAACGCTCAACTCAAGACGGACTGGCAGGAATGGCAGATTCCGCGCGATGCCGACGCGAAGTGGAACGCAAAGGCCAAAGCGCTGCATACAGACTGGTGGAAAGGCCGCATAGAGCGGCAGAGTGACATCGACGCCTCCATCGCCGCCAAGGCCGAGAGCGAGTACCTCTACGACCGACCTTATGAAGACAAGAAGCGTGTGCGCGTGGCCGGACCGTTCACGGTGGACAGCCTCAGTCCACACCGCACCTTGGCAACGGACATCGACGATGGCCTGATCGACGGCGTTCGCCAGCCCAAGGCCGAGTACGAGTCCAAATCCGATTTCGCCGCTGTTATGTTGGAAAATTTGAAGAGCGCCGGCGTGCAGCAGGCACACAAGGCCGACCGCATCACCTTCACGAGCATCGTCGGCTGGCCCGGCAGCTACGTTTGCGCCGAAGGGCGCTATATGGAAGGCGAGAAGGAACGCCGGGCCGCCATTTTTATCGGCCCGGAGTTCGGCACCGTCTCACGCCCCGACCTCGTCAGCGCCGCGCGCGAGGCAGCCGACGCCGGCTTCGACGTGCTGATCGCCTGCGCGTTCAATTACGAAGCCCACGCGGCCGAGTTCGAGAAGCTGGGCCGCGTGCCGGTGCTCAAAGCTCGCATGAATCCCGACCTGCACATGGCCGGCGAGCTGAAGAACACCGGCGCCGGCAACCTGTTCGTGGTGTTCGGCGAGCCGGATATCCGTATCGAACCGCAGGCGGCTGGCCAGGTGCGCGTGCGGGTGAGGGGCGTGGACGTGTTTCGCCCGCAGACGGGGGAGATCGAAAGCGGTGGCACCGACAGCATTGCGCTGTGGATGATTGATACGGCCTATAACGAGGAAAGCTTCTTCGTCCGTCAGGCCTACTTCCTGGGTGCAGCCGACCCGTACAAGGCACTGAGGACCACACTCAAGGCTGAAATTGACCCTGAGGCCTGGGCAACGCTGAACAGCGATGTGTCAAGGCCGTTCGAAAAGCCTAAGACCGGCCGCATCGCGGTAAAGGTGATCAATCACTTGGGTGACGAAGTAATGAAGGTTTTCGGCGTCGCCTAAAGGAAGTCCCGGTCCAGTCATGTTGTGAAGTTCGCGCTTGGGTCTCGTACAACTGAGCTTCGGCAGTTCGAATGAACAAACGGCCTGGGAAGGCTCGCGGGATGGGGAGCTCTCCGGACCGGTACACTGCTGCCATGGCAGGCGCGCATCAACTTTTCACTTTCGGCTACGAAGGCCTCGAAATCGAGGCCTTCGTAGCGCGCGTCCTCAGCGCCGGCGTGAAGACGATCGTTGACGTCCGTGAGTTGCCCTTGTCGCGAAAAAAGGGTTTCTCAAAGAATTCCTTTCAGCAAGCGCTGGCGAATGTCGGCATCGCTTACGCTCACATACCGGCGCTCGGTTGCCCGAAGGCTACTCGTGACCGCTACAAGGCTGACCAGGACTGGGCGGAGTACACGAAAACGTTTCTTGCATACATCGCGACTCAGGAAGCGACGGTCCGTGAGCTAGTGAAAATTTCGAAGGCGACCACTGCTTGCCTCGTGTGCTTTGAGGCCGACTATGCGGCTTGCCATCGCACCTATGTGGCACGCGCAGCTCGCAAGCTTGGCGGCCCGGCCGTGCAACACCTGACAGCTAGAACAGCTTTCGCTGATTCTGGTCTTCGGGTAGCGGCATAGGCGGGCAAATTACGCTGACTGCTAGCCACTGATCTGGAAATCGGTGGATGGTGCCAAGTAGGAGCAGCAAGTCGCGTGATGGAAGCTCGCGCTCGTATTTGTCTCGGAACGGTTTCTCCCATCCGCCAGCGCCGTACTCCCTTCGTAGTCGCCGGTATAGCGCTCCAACTTCCCAGTCGACGAGTTTGTGCTTATAGGCGACCGGTTGCCCGTCTACCTGACATTCATAGCGGTAGTGAAAATCGAACGGTAGCTTTTCGAGCATGCGGATTTGCTTGCCTTCGTCCGTGTCGTCAAATAGTCCACCTTGCTGTTGCAGATGAAGCAACTTTGCTTTCTCGTCATCAGTCCAGTCGGGGTTTCTGACTGCCTTGATGTCGAGGCCCAGAATCCGAGAAGGGCGTAACAGCGCGAGCGTAGTGCCGCGCGCCTGTCGAGCCGCCTCAATACTGGCAAAGTCTTCGAACATCTCCAACTTGGCCAGCAGCTTCATGCGATGAGGCCAGCCGTCCTTGCCCGCCTTCAGAGGCTCGGCGTCACACTGGATTGTGTCGACAAATATCCGATGGCTCTCGGCGCGCCGGTCGTTATACGACGCTTCAATTCGAGCCTCAATCCACTGCCACTTCCTGAACTGTTGCTCGTCGGAGACTAGCCTGAAGGGCACGGGATAGAGGCGAACCATGCGGCCTTCCTCTGTCATGCCGGCGACGCAGGAAGTCTCCGCGTACTTGGAACTCGGCGACGGGTAAGTCTTGCAGAGAATGAGGATTCGCTGGAGATCGGCCATGCGATTCTGCGTGTTGCGCTGTTGTCAAGGGTACCGTCGCATTCGACAAGTTGGCTGGCGTGATGACCGCCACCCAGATCGAGCAGCAGCGGGCCGCCGGCCTGTTGGTCGAGCTGGCCGACAAGACAGGGTTCACGTTGCATGCGGCACCTACTGCCGAAACAAGCGACATCCCTCCGACCAAGCGCACTGACGCAGCTGCGCAGACCGGAAAATCGGGTGAACTCCGCACCGACATCGAGGCGATGCGGGCCACGGTCAAGGCCGGCGTGCAGGTAGTCACCGCGCCGCAGCTGTTCCCGACGCCGCCCGACCTGGCCGCGCGTATGGTGAGCCTGGCCGGCCTGGCCATCGGCATGCGGGTACTGGAGCCGAGCGCCGGCACTGGTCGGCTTTTGGAGGCCTTGCCAGGAATTGTCCCTTTTGGCCAGGTGCGTCAGACCGCGCTGCAGGTGGTGGCCGTTGAGGTGCACCCGGCGCTTGCGGCGCGGCTGGCCTGTTCAGGTCTGGCCGGCACGGTTCGGTGTGCCGACTTTCTGCAGTGCAGCGCCGACACCGAGGACCTGGGCATGTTCGATGCTGTGTTGATGAACCCGCCTTTCGCGCAGGGCGCCGACATCGCTCACATCAAGCATGCACTGACGATGCTGAAGCCGGGCGGCCGCCTGGTCGCCTTGTGCGCGAATGGTCCGCGGCAGAACGCCAGCCTTCGGCCGATGGTCGAGGCGCGCGGTGGTGAGTGGGAGGACCTGCCGGCCGACAACTTCAAGGAAGAGGGCACCGGTGTGCAGGTGGCGCTCATCACGATGAAGGTTTGAGGCAGAACCTTTGGCTTCGGCGCGCGAGCGCCGGGGCACATGTCGAGTCGCTCTCTTCGGGACAATGCCCCGAGGGCGCGTGCCCCAACCCCAGGGTCCGGGGAGCAATGGAACGGTGAACTGACGTTAGGATTTGTCAGGCACGATCACCATAGGGTGGGATTGATTTGCCGGGAAGCAGCCCGCTGCCTACTCACGCTGACGGCCATGAGTGGAAGTTGAACTGGCCCATCCGAACCGCCGACAAGCCGTCGTCTGTCTTCGAGCAAATCGAAGCGATCAGGTTCAGCTCGCGGCGCCTGGTTGACCTGTAACATATATTGATGATTCTGCAGGGCCGTCCCTTCCGCGGAGCGACGTCAAAATCCGGCCGACTACTTCTACCGTCCGCAGGGATACGGGTTTTTTTTTCAGCTCCGATTGACAGTTAAATGGCCGCGAGAACAGCGGACAAGAGGTATCACCAGATGAAAATCGGTAAACCAAAGCGCGGGAGCTGGACGCAGAGTCCACCGCGAGACAAGATGGTCTTGGATGTCCAAGCACTCGACCCCTTAGCCCGCTCGCAGCGGCTATCCATTGGGTTCGGGAAGCCTGATCACATCGACGACGAGGCCCTCGTGACGCTCATGTTGGACGCGAGGGCGGCCAGCAATGTGCAGGACGAAAACAGCTATGCAGCTGGGTTGCTGGATCGCGTCACGAAGCAAGTTCGAGCGCAGGTCCGAAAGAACCAGGGTTGGGCGCGCCTCGGTGGCGGGGCGAAGAGCGCTGAAGAAGATTTCTGCCAGGACATCGTCATCGCGATCCTTTTGGAAAGCGATGTTCCTTGCCATGCCGAAGAACGCTTTGGGCAGTACGTGCACCGCCGTTGCTTGGATGCCGCTGGGAAGTTATACGCAAAAAAGCATAGTGCGGGCAGCTCACTCGACGACGCCGATGACGCCATCGGTGCGCAAGCGCAGGAAGGTGATCCTGCTGAGCCGTCCGCTGTTTCAAAGTCGCCAGAAGAGTTTCTGATTGAGCTTGAAGGGTACATGAAGCAGGAGGAGGCGCTGGAGAAAATCCGGCTGATTGTGCAAATGCACCTGCCCGAACTCCCTCAAATCGCTTTCACGTTCCGCTACTTCGGCGAATTGAAGATCAAGTCCAAAAAGGATGAGGTCACGGTCACGATGCTGATGGGCGTGACCGAGAAGACGGTGACCAAATACATCAATCAAGCCATCAAAATCATCAAGCAGAGGTTGGAAAATGACTAATAGCAAGCCTACCGTTGAACTGGACGAAGTCCTGGACCTGTACGCGCGCGCCTCGGAAGCCTTTGACGCAAAGGTTCTCCACGACTTCATCGAACAATATCCGGAGCACGCCAAGCCGCTACAGCGTTACGCGCAAGTGCAGCTGACTTCCAAGCAACCCACGCGGGCAGAAGTCGAGGCCGAACGGCTCACCGACGAAGAGATGCTCCCGCAACGTAGCAAGCTGCTGCAGCGCATGCAGCAGCTGCGGGGCACGCCATCGCCGGAAGATGTGTCCGAGGCTACCCAGAAGCTCGCTGCGATCTCCGGCGCCACAGGAGTCACAGAAGCGGCGAAGGCTGTCTTTCTGTCGGTCAACCACGGCGAGGACTTGCTATTCCTGTCCATCGTCGACTCCTCCTCGCCGGTTGATGGTGTTCCTGACTGGTTTCATGAACGGCTCGGAGATTATCTCGGCTGCCCAACGGCACATGTTGTGCAATCCATGGTGGCGAAAAGGCAGCAGCAGCTTGGGCATCAACGATTCAGTGCCCAAGACAAGCTTGCAGAAGGGCCGCCCGTGACATGGGCGAAGCTCGTAGAGGACTGCATCACGGATGAGGAAGTGCAGAAGGAAATCCTGGTGCGCGCAAAGCGCTCTTGACCTTTATTCTTAGGGCGGGCAGATGAATCCATTTGAAGCTGCTCGATTGGAAGCTGCCAAGCTGCGCCTAGAGCTTGAGAGTAAAGGAATTGATCTCAAGCAGGTCGGCTTCTCCCTGGTCACGGAGGCCTGCAAGGCACTCGACATTGCTCTCAGGCAAGTCAAGCCTGAGATGGCGCTGCTGAAGTCTGCGGACGCCACTATTCTTATTGAGCGCAAGTGGACTCTTGTTCGAAAGGATGTGCCCGATGAAATCAAGGCGTTCCTCGTCGCGCATGAGATCGGGCACTTCAGGCTGCATCCAACGACCAAGGGGTCCGTGGAGGTCAGTCAAAGCGCTTTAACAGGCGAGACTGAAAGCAATGGGGTCAGCGTTGTCGAGAGCTACGGAGCTCGCGAACGGCAGGAATTGCAGGCAAATGTCTTTGCCCGGGAGTTTCTGCTGCCCAGAATGGACGCCCGGAACGCATTCCTTGACAGCCAGTCCGCAACTTCCTTAGCAGCCATCCGCAAGCTTCCATTGGAGCTGGTCCGGCTGCAGTTGTATGACGGCATCCTTCTGCCTCATGTCGACAAGTCGGGAAAAATATTTTGCTTACCGGACGAGCCAACTCCGGCTCAGAAGCCCGCTGTCGATAGCGACGCTCCAGTCAGCTTGGTCGAGGCGGGGCCCGGGACCGGCAAGACGACGGCGCTTCTTCTTCGCCTGCGGCGGCTCATTCGTTCAGGGGTCTCGCCGGACGAGATCATCATCCTGACGTTCTCCAACAAGGCAGCTCGGGAACTGGTCGAGAGGGCGCGGGCGGGCAACATGCCAGGCGCCGAACGGGTATGGATCGGGACCTTTCACGCTTTTGGCCTGGAGTTCCTGCGCAAGTTCGGCCACCTGCATGGACTGGAATCACGGTTCCCCGTCCTGGACAAACTCGCTTCGCTGGCCATGCTCGAGCAAGAAGTCCCGAAAGCTGACCTTCAGTTCTACGACGCTCTGTCTAATCCTTCCCCGTGGCTTGAAAACATTGTTGATGCCATCCGGCGTTCCAAAGATGAAGACTTTGACGCGCAGAAATTTGCCGACACGGTCGCTGCGTCGTTGCCGGGAGCAGTTGACGCTGCCGGCAAGCTGCGTGACGCTTCGACCATCTTTATGCGCTACGAGCTGCTACTGGCCAAGCGAAAAGCAGTCGACCTGACGGATCTGCTCTGTGTTTCCATCCGTCTGATTCAGTCGGGTGATCTAGCAGTCGAACGGTTCCTCGGCGGTATCAGTCATCTCATGGTGGATGAGTACCAGGACGTGAATCGGGCCAGTGCCTTATTGGTTCAGGGCCTGGCCAGAAAGTGCAAAACCGTGTGGGTGGTCGGTGATGCCAACCAGGCTATCTACGCGTTCATGGGAGCGTCGTCGAGCAATCTCGACAACTTCCAAAAGGATTTTCCTGGGGCCATTCCCATTCCCTTGGCTCACAACCATCGGAGCTCCCAGGAAATCGCGGATGCGTTCGGTTACGTTGCCAGCCAGAACCCAGCAAAACGCAAGACGGCCACGCTCAAAACTGAGAAGGGCTACCTCGGTCACGGCCCCCGTCACATCCAAACGAGTGACAGCGCCGAACAGTGTAGGGCCCTTGCTTGGCGGATTCGCGACCTCGAAACGGATGGGGGCGTAACTCTAGCAGAGCAGGCCATCATCACGTATCGAAACGACGTCGCTGCGGACGTGGCGATTGGTCTGGAAAGCCTGGGTATCCCGGTGCTCTTCCTCGGCAATATCTTCGACCGCGGCGAGATTAAGGACCTCATTTGCCTGTTCATGCTGGCTCTTGACGACGCTGGGACCAACCTCCTTCGAACCTGGCATGCGCCGTGTCTCAGAATGAGCAGGGAGGGAGTGGACCTGCTCCTGTTCCAAGTGGCGACTGAGAAGGCCAAATGGAAGCAGGTTTCGGGCGAAGGGTTGAGCCCGGAAGACACGTTTGCTTTGCAGAATCTGCGGCGTCTGTGCTCTCTCATGGAGGCAAACACATCGCCATGGGACGCGTTGTCGTTGATCTTGCTTGAAGACGGCCAATGGCTTCGCGAATTGGCCTCAATGCCAGGTCAGGCCGCTGCGAACTCGTTGATGGCAATCTGGCAGTTTTTGCACTTCTGTCGGACCCCTGACGGGACGGGTCGATGGGCCACCGTCAAGAATCTGCCCCAACGCGTTCGCGACCGCGTGAGACTGGGAGAGGACAGGAGCATGCGATTGGTGCCACCCGAGGCGGAAGGCATGGATGCTGTTCGTGTCCTAACTGCGCACGGGAGCAAGGGCCTCGAGTTTGATGCTGTGCATTTCGTTGACGTCAAGGATTCGACATATGCACCATTTCGCAAGCCCAATACCAACTATCACATTCCCAAAGCCGTTCTGGACTCGGACGGTTCGCTCGATATTCACAGGAATGAGCGGCACAACCTCATGTACGTGGCGGTCTCCAGGCCTCGCTTTTTCTTGACGGTCTACACCACCGTGGACCAAAAGCTCCCGCCGGCGCTCGAGGTATTGTTGAAAGCGCTAGATGGGTCATGGGAGCGCTCAAAGGCAGCTATTGTCGGAGCGGCATCCGATGCCGAGGAGGCTGAAATCTCATTCGAGCAGTTCCTCGAATTCCGTCGGTGCCCACGGCAATCAGAGATGTCGTCTCGAGGCGGACGGCCGCAACGAGACGAGCTGAAACTGCATCGGTCTGTCGCCCTGGCGACAAGGCGAGCCATAGGGGAGCTGGCAGCAGACCCCGCGCTCGTTCAGGGCGATGAATGGAGAGGATGCGTCGACCGAGCGATCGCCCATTTCGGGCTTCATGAGCAGGCCTCGGCCAAGCTGATCAGGGAGCGTCTGGAAGAACAAGTTCGACGTGCTCGGGATTGGTTCTCTCAAGGGGGCACTGGCAGTCCGTTGACGACCGTAGCCCTCGGTCTTGTCAGGGTTGGACTTCAACCCGACCAGGTGCTTGAAGTCAAGGGAATCAAGACACTTCGCTTCATTAGAGCCAACAAGCGAAGCTTCGAGTCGATCAAGCAACCCTTGGCTGCTCTGCTCAATGCACATCACCTCGGCGGAGGCGCCAAAATGGCGATTGAGGTCGCAATGCTTGCAGATGGCGAGTTGAAGTCCGTTGGAACCGTGAAGGGGAACACTCCCGCTAATTACCAAGCGATTGCGTTCGATCTGTGTGCAGGTAACTTTTCTGGCATCCCCGAAAACGGCCGAGTGTGTCACTCCTGCCCGTACATGTTTCCCTGTAGCAAGCGTCCCGCCGAAGACGACTGACGGTACGCGCCTCGCTGACTGAGTCGGACGGATTACGGGTTTTTTTTCGAACCCCGATTGACCATATGAGGCTTGCATTCGCAGGCCGAGCGAAAGGTCAATCATGCAAAAGCGAATCATCGTTCAAGCCCCCTTTGCACCGGACGGTCTGGTGATCAAGGTCGGCGAAGGTATTTCGGGGGTCGAGCTGACCAAGGCAATCTTGGCCGGCCTTCCAGCGGAGCACGTGGCACCCGACCTCAAGGTGTTCGACGAGGCCGAAGACGAAGAAGCCTCCCGCGAGTTCGCGGAAGAAGAGGCGCTACAACGTGGTCGCGTGTTCCATGTCGGCCGCTGCCTGCTCGTGGAGGCCAAGGTCCGGTACGCCGGCCGTCTCGTGGAGCGCCGTTTCCTGCCGGTCACGCGGATTGGTCGCATCAAGCGCTGGGCGGTTCGTCAGCTCGGCATCGACCAGGCTGACGCCAACGAACTGGTCCTGCAGGTCGCCGGCACGAACATCCAGCCCTCCCGCGACAAGCACGTCGGCAGTTTCGTGGAGGGCTGTACCTGCACCGTGACCTTCGACCTGGTCCGCTCGTACACGGTGAACGGCGACGCCTCACTGTCGTCCGACCATGCTGCGCTCCTCGACCACCTGGACGCGGCGCCGTTCCTGATGGGCGAGATGAACGGCCGCTGGCGACTTCGGGATATCGCCTGGCCGTTCGTCTTCGTCGATGTGACGGCCAAGGACGACCGCACCTACACCCTTCGATTGCAGTGTGACGGCTACCCGGGCATGCCCACGGGGGCTTTCTGGGACCTCGCGTCCAGTCAATGGCTCGCCGCTCCCCGCTGGCCCCGCACTGGCGCGCGGTTCGGCAGCGCCTTGCGGACGGACTGGCAGAACGGCACCGCCCTCTACATTCCGTGCGACCGCACCAGCATTGCCGGGCACGAAGTATGGCTGCAGCTGCACCCTGCCTGGGTCTGGTCGCCCACGGTAGGCCTCACTCGCTACCTGGAAGTCGTGTGGACCATGCTCAATGGGGACGACTATGCAGCTCCCGCTGCTTGAGATCCCCCACAGTCTGTTCCAGGTGCTGATCGTCGACCTGGCCAAGTCGGGCCGCGGCGTGAAGGAGTCGGGGGCGTTTCTTCTCGGCCGCCAGGACGGAGTTCAGCGTTTTGTGACCTCATACCTGATGTACGACAAGGTCGCGCCTGAAAGCAGCCGAAGCCGCGCATACGTTGCCTTCACGGCCGAGGAGATGGCCTGCGCGTGGGAGCACTGCTACGCGACCGGCCTGCAGGTGGTCGCCGACGTTCATACTCACCCGTTTGGCCCAGCGCAAAGCTTTTCGGATCGGGCCCACCCCATCGTGTCGGTCGCGGGCCATGTGGCGCTAATCGCACCGAACTTCGCCCAGGGTTCCCCTCAACCGCGAGACTTCGGCGTGCACCTATTCGGGGGCGTGGGCCGGTGGCAATCCATGTTCGACGAGAAGGCCCAAGCGGCCATCCATCTCACCTGAGGAAGCTATGAATCTCGCAGAATCGCTGAACCGCACTGTGAAGCTCGCAATGGACGAGGGGCGCGTGCAGTCCTACCAGGAGGCCATCGAGCTTTTTCGGTCCTTCCGGATCCGTCTGCTGGTCGCACCGGGCTTTTCGTCCATACCGGGTGTCGAAGCAGCAGTTCTCACCCTGCTTCGTGCAGGCCCCAAGACGTTCCTGGGCGGCGTTGAGCTCGTCGGACCTTTCGATGAACGGTGCACGCTCGCCTGGTTTGCCAACAAATCGCTCGGCGACGTGGCGACTGAGTGTGGCGTGAGCGTCAGCCAGGATGCCGAAGTTTATCTCCCGACAATTTGCGTCGGCCCGGGCGCTGCAGCAACGGACGGCTTCTGGCTTGGCTTGGTGGTAGAGGCCGATGGGTTCATGCTGACGCCAAACGTGTCGAGCATGTCCCCGGACGATGGCTCAGTCGAGGCAGGCGTCGCCGGCGCCGGCGCGGCGCTCAACCAAGCCTTCCAGCACATCTACCGAAAGGCTCCCCAGGCCGGGCAGCGAGAGGTGACCTTCCACTTTCCGATGACGGACCGCCAGGGGGCGCAGCGAGACCAGTGGGTGGTCGGTTTGGGGCACCTCGGGCAGGCCTACCTTTGGACCATGATGCTCAAGGGAGGGGAGGCGCGCCCAGCCCTTGTCCGGCTGACGGATGACGACAAGGTGTCGACGTCGAGTTTGAGCACCTGCCTGCTGATCGACGCGGCTGATGTTGGTAGCAAGAAGGTCAACGCTGTCGCCACGCGGCTCATGCGCCTGGGCGTGAAGGTTAAGCGAGACCCGGCGCGCGTGAATCTGGATGCTGGGTCGGTCACCTCAGCTCAGCCGCTGTGCGTTGTGGCGGTGGACAACCTTGCGCTTCGGAAGTCCCTGGATCGGATCGACGGCGCAGTTGTGCTTGAGGCCGGCGTCGGCGACGGTGTGGACGGCTTCACCCGAGTTCAGGCTCATGTATTTCCCGGGCGTCGCCTGGCGCGGGACATCTGGGCGGGCGAAGACCCGAAGGCGAGTCGGACGGTGGATATCTCAAGGCCCGCCTATCGGTCGCTGCTAGAGGAAAGCGGTGATGAGTGCGGAACGACCCTCGTCGCCGGTCGGTCCATTGCTACGCCATTCGTCGGCGCGTTTGCCGGAGCCCTGCTCGCGCGCCTTTCGGTAGCTGGTGAACTCGAGCAGCACGCATGGAACTTTGACGTCAATTCGCTTTGACTTTCACGCAATCGCTTGAGCTTGAGAGGCGGCTTCTCAAGGCTGAATTGATCACGAGGACACCGACTGAGTCGAGCCGCCTAGCCACCAATGAACGGTTCGCGCGTGCCCTGGCCACTTCTGGTGCATTACCGAGGTCCAAGCTACCGATTTACCACACCGATGCTTTGGCGCAGATGCCGGCAACTTTGAAGGCTGTAGCCACGCTGGCGAACGTGATGCGCTTTGTGAACCGCCAAGGCGATGAGTATTATTCGTCTCGGTCGTCGCCGGTTGTGGCATTGGTGGTTTTGCGGCAGCAGCCGCTGGCGGTAGCCGAGCGGCAACATCTCGCGCAGCAGTGGGTGAAGCTGGTTCAGCGCCTTGACCGGGAGGGTGTGCCGGCCATGGTTCGCGAGGGTGTGCGATCTGAGCAGTCGCGATTCACGGCGTTGCAGGAGCAGGGCAGGGCTGCACCGTCGGGGCGGCCACAGAAAGGGTTGGACCGTTGATTTCAAAGTTCGGGCGCGTCTCGCTCGAAGTTGGCATCAGGTGGGTTGTCATCGGGTGTTTGCCGACGCTCAGATCCAGGCCAGCCTGAACCCAATCAGAGGCTTTTTCGCGATCGCGAAAACCGGGATGCCCGTTCCAGGCGCGCGCTCTCGCGCTTGGTCCTGACCAGAGGTCTGGACTGCCGGCAGGCCGGCACCCTCCAGGCCACCCTAGCCCTGCGCGCTTCGCTTGCTACAAAGTCAAAGTTCAGAAATCCAGTTCCGTGGTGTGGTGGGGGTGTGGGTTGCTGTGTCGACCCACCGTATCACGTCGTTCTCGCGGTCAAGGTCTGCGCGAGCGCGTGGCGCTCGCTTGCGCCCTTCGGTCGTCTTCGAACCCTGACAGCTGCGCTGCGTCGTGAGGGATTCGGTCTCGGGCAATCCCGCCCTATCTGACCGGAGTTCCACATGTCGCTGCCTTCTACTGTTGTTTCTACTTCTTCCTCTTCTTCCGCTTCTTCATTCGCCGCTGCGCAATCCGCAGACACCCTTCTGGTCCGCGATGTCGATGGCCAGTACCGCGTGGCCAGTTCCGAGGAGGTTCTGTTGCAGGCCTGGGGCGTGCTGGCTGCTCGCGTGAAACCAGGTGCTGCGATGACGTCTCCGCAAGCTGTCAAGGATTACCTGCGCCTGCAGATCGGGCTGCTGGAGTACGAGGTCTTCTGTGTTGTCTTCTTGGACGTGCAGAATCGTGTCATTGAGCTGCGCCAGATGTTCCGGGCACGGTCACGCAAACATCGGTCTACCCCAGAGAAGTCGTCAAGGAGTCGCTGCAACTCAATGCTGCCGCTGTGATCCTGGCGCACAACCATCCGTCGGGTTCAACGGAGCCCAGCCGTGCCGACGAAATGCTGACGCAGACGCTCAAGACCGCGCTGTCGCTGGTGGACGTGCGGGTGCTCGATCACCTGGTGGTCACTGCAACGGCTGTCATGAGCTTTGCGGAACGTGGGCTCATCTGAGAGCGCACATCGGGGCGGCCCTTGAGTCGCCCCTTTTTTTTCTTCCTGCAGCTGGGCGGTGTGTCGCTGCCCGCAGGGGGAACCCAAAGATCTGAAATGCGCCGCCATCCTGCGGTGGAGGCGGTAGATCGCTCACCTTGCAGGTGCGCGCGTGTTGCCAGTGCTGTGCAAAACCAGTCGGTGCGCCCGCATGTGTTGCAAAGCGCGGTGGTCGATCTGCTCTTGCCGGTCCGTCCCTTGATCGACGCATAGCGCCATTCCGTCATGCCCCAAGCGTAAAGGCTGATCGCCCACGTCCTCACCCGTTCTGTGCACTGCGCGCTGCTGCGTTTCGAGCTGCGGCTTGCGGGCGTGCCCTTGTGTCCTGCCTGCCTGGCGCTGTTCATGCGTCGGGACGGCTCCGAAGAGCAGATTTTTCAACCACAGCAAAGGACACAGCCATGAGCGCAACAACCATCCACGGCACCGACAACACCACCAAGGCGCAGTTCCTCGCCCCCGGGACTCACCAAAGAGCACACGCCAAGGGCAAGGCAACAGGGCAGAGTGAGCCCAATACCAATACGAACACCAAGACCCGTACCAATAAGAAGTCGGAGAAGTCGGGCAGGGCGACCGGATCGGCGCCCACCTTTGACATTGAGACGTTCACGCCGGGTGAGCTGGTGCTGATCCCGTTGTCGCGCCTCGTTCCGTCTGCGTTCAACGTGCGCAAGTCTGGCGGCGAGGATGTCAGCGAACTGGCCGCACTCATCAAGGCCCGGGGCCTGCTGCAGAACCTGGTTGTGCATCCGGACGAGACGAAGCGCGGCAAGGCCACGGGTGACTATGGCGTCGCGGCTGGTGGCCGGCGCCTGCGCGCGCTGGGCTTGCTGGCCAAGGCCGGAGATATTGCGCTGGACAAGGACATTTTGTGCCGCCTGATCACGCGCGATGCCGCCATCGCTGCGAGCGTTGCCGAGAACAGCGGTCGCTCCGCCATGAGCGTGGCCGATACCGTCACCGCTTTTGCCGAAATGATCGCTGCGGGGGCCGGTGTCGAAGACGTGGCCGTGTGTTTCGGCATCACGCCGCTGACGGTGCAACGCCGCCTGAAGCTGGCCAAGGTGTCGCCAATGCTGTTTGAGTTGTTCCGGCAGGACAAGATCAACCTTGATCAGTTGATGGCGCTGGCGATCACCGATGACCACGCCGCGCAGGAGCGGGTTTGGAACTCGACGCCGTCCTACAACCGCAACGCAAGCAGTCTGCGCCGTTTGTTGCTCGGGCGCGAGATTGACGCGGCCACCGATCCGTTGGCCAAGTTTGTCGGAATCCCGGCTTACGAGGCAGCGGGCGGTGTCGTGGTGCGCGACCTGTTCGAGGACGACGGAAGCGGCTACATCACAGACGGTGAGTTGCTGCAGCGCCTGGCCATCGAACAACTGGGCGAGCGCGCGCAAGTTTTCAAGGCCGAAGGTTGGGCCTGGACCGAGGTGCGGACATCGTTCGACTATTCGGATCGGCAGGGTTTCGGGGTGGCGTCGATGACGCAGCGCGAACCGACGCCGGAGCAACAAGCGGCGCGCGACGCGCTGCTGGCCGCCAAGGAGGAAGCCAACAAGGGACTTGAAGACTTGTACGACGCCGAAGATAGCGATGACGATGCCGGTTTCGACTCGGCCAAGGCGAGCGCGCTGGAAGCCGAAGTCGAAGCCGTCGATGCCAAGCTGGACAAGTTGCATCATGACCTCGGCGAATGGAGCGCCGACATCCTGGCCTTCGCCGGTGTGGTGGTGGCGCTCGACCGCAATGGCGAAGTGATCGTGCATCGCGGCATGGTGAAACCGCAGGACCGCAAGCAGGCCGCCAAATCTGCCGCCGCAGCATCGGCCCACGGTGGAATCCATGGGATGACAGGTGAGACAGGGGAGGGTGCCGCCCAGGACGGCAGCGTCAACCCCGAGAGCCTGGTTCGCAAGCTGACCTCCCACAAAACCAAGGCGCTACAGGTGCTGCTGTCGGACAACACCCATGTTGCCCTGGCCGCGCTGGCGCACACGCTGGTGCAACAACTGGTGATCGGCTATACGGGCGGCATGCACCGAACCATGTCGGCACTGAACCTGCGGGCCAGTGATTGCGACGGGGCACTCAAAAGCGTAGCCGACGACATCGAGGCCTCGCGGGCCTGGGGTGAACTGGCGAGTCGGTTGGACAACTGGCGCGAACGCCTGCCGGGCGACGCAAACCGGCTACTTCCCTGGCTGATCGATCAGCCGCAGGACACATTGCTCGACCTGCTGGCGCTTTGCTCGGCGCTGTCCGTCAGTGCCATGAGCGGACGTGAGGCGGACACCAGCGGCGACGCCCTGGCCGCTGCGGTGGGCCTGGACATGGCCGACTGGTGGACCCCGACCGCTGGCAGCTATCTGGCCCAGGTGCCGAAGGCGCGGATTGTCGAGGCGGTGACCGAGGCGGTATCTATCGAGAAGGCCGCGCCGCTGGCCAAGCTCAAGAAGGGCGAAGCCGTTGCCGCTGCCGAGGTGCTGCTGCAGGGCACCCGCTGGCTTCCTTCGCCGCTTCGCGCTCGCGCAAACAACACGGCCTGACTTTACGAACCGGCGAACCACCCCCGGCCGCAGTCCGCACACGAGTGGATCACGGCCGGACCTACCCAACACAACTGAAAGACAACTATGAAGATCGGTGAATTTCGCGAGGCGGTGAACGCATTGAACTGGAACCGCCACGACCTGTCCGGCGCGACGCGCCAGGAGTTCGTGGCAATGGACGTGCGCTCGCGCCTTGAGCGCCACATCGTCATCGTCACCGGTTTTCAGCCGCTGGTGCTTGAACGTTTTGCGTACGACCTGGAGCGTGCCCGGTCCGCCATCGAATCGGCGCAGGCCACCATCGTTCGCTGGGAAGGCTACCGGGCGCAGGGTCGGGATTGAGTCAGCCAGGTAGGCGCTCTCTTCGGGGCGCTGCCCCGAGGGCGCGAGCCAGAGCCCCGCAAGGCAAGCCCAGCGCAGTCCTCTGGGCTGCTCAGCATCAATCCGGCGCTGCGCTTGGTGAAGTGCGCCGCCATCCTGCGGTGGAGGCGGTAGATCGCTCAGCTGGGTAGCTTCGCGCGTGTTGTTGATCGGGTGCGAAGACAGCCTGTGCGCTCAAGCGCTCGGGGTGGCTGATCTGATGAACCTGCCGTCGGGCCCGCCTCTTTCCGACGCATAGCGCCATCCCGTCATGCCCCGAGGGTGAAGGCTGCGCCCACGTCCTCACCCGTTCTGTGCACTTCGCTTTGCTGCGCTTCGAGCTGCGGCTTGCGGGCGTGCCCTTGTGTCCTGCCTGCCTGTCGCTGTTCATGCGTCGAGGCGAAACCGACGGGCAGATTTTTTCAACCACCACACGAGGCCAACA
>Ga0105055_10003019_pt1 | contig 25825 bp, 8 predicted proteins | sample BON03_FD_78090 | JGI IMG/M metagenome (GOLD analysis project Ga0105055, IMG submission 78090) | Freshwater microbial communities from Lake Bonney liftoff mats and glacier meltwater in Antarctica - BON-03 | ecosystem: Environmental > Aquatic > Freshwater > Ice > Glacier meltwater | place: Lake...
CCCGTTTGTTCTCCCCCCGGCGGCCCCGAGAAACCAAAAAACCCCCCCCCCCCCCCCGCGAAATGGAACGACGACGACGACGACGCTCAAAGAGGGGAAAAGTTCTTGCTTCAGCTGGAGAGGATGCGTGTCAAACCAAGCGAATCGATCAAGCGCACGCCCACTCGGCCTGCCGCAGCATCGCGCGCACCGCGCCCTCCAGCGCGGAAAGGGCCGCCACGACGGCGAGCGGGGCGCCGGACGGCAACGGGAAAGCGGCGGCAGCGGCGCCGCCCGCCGCCCCCGCCCCTGCCGCCGCCAGCGCCGCCGCCTCTCCCTCCACCCGCGGCCTCGGGCGCGCGACCTGCCCGGTCGGCGCGCCGGGCGCCGCGCTCGCGGGCGAGGGGGCGAACACGACCAGAGGGCCCGCGGCCGAGCGCAGGTTCGCGTGCAGCGGCACAAAGCCGCCAGCGCCGCCGCCGCCGCCCGCCGTCTCCTCCGCGCCCGCCGCCGGCAGCAGCGCGAGGCGCCTGACGGGCTCCATCACGAGCGCCCCGCCGCCGCCCGCGCCCGCGCTGCCCGGGTGGGCCGAGCGCGGCACCGCGACGACCCGCGGGCGGGGCGCCGACGACGACGACGGCGGCGCCTCGCGGGCGAGGTCGGCGAGGGCGGCGCGGTCGGCCGCGCGGCGCGCGGCGCGGACCGCGGCCCAGCCGGCGGCGGCGGCGGCGAGCAGCGGGGCCAGGCGCGGCGGCGCCTGGGCGGCGGCGGCGGCGGCGCAGGCGTCCGCGTCCGAGGTACCAGCGGCCGCGGCGGGGGGCGCCGCGCGCGGGCGCAGCAGCCAGCTGAGCGCCAGGGGCCGCAGCGTGGCCGCCAGGAGGCCCTCTTCCTCCTCCTCCTTGCCGTCGTCGTCGTCGCCCTCGTCTGTTGGCTTTCCTCGTCCTCGCTGCCGCAGCGCGGCGCCCCCCCTTGCCGCCTGCTGCTCCTGCTGCTGCGGCGGCCAGGCCGGCGGCGGGTCGGACGTCCACGGCACCACGGCGGCCGCCAGCGCCGCGTGCAAGGTGCCCGGGGGCGCGGGGGCTCCATGGTCGGTCGCGGCGCGCCCCCCCCGCCGCGCCGCCGCCGCCGCCGCCGCAAACGAAGGCGGCGGCGCGCCAGCCGCCGCGCGCGCCGCCGCGCGCGCCTCGCCCGCCAGGGCGCGCCGCGCCGCGCGCCAGAGCGCAGCGCGGTGACGCGCGAGCAGGAGGGCGTGCACGCGGACGGCGCCCACGTAGACGCGGCGGCCCCCGTCGCCAGAAGGGGAAGGGTGGGGGGGCGAGGAAAAGGAGGGCGGGCCGAAGCCAGCCGCGGCGCCGGCGCCGGCCGCGCCCTCTCCTGGCCCCCGCCGCCGGCCGCCGGCCGCCGTCTGGACCCTGAGCCCCCCGCCGGGCGCGCCCGGCCGCCCGTCGCGGAGCAGCAGCAGCACGGACGGGCCGCTGCCGCCCCCGTCGCCCGCTTCCGCGGCCGCCCCCGCCGTGCGCCGTCGCTGCCGCCGCCGCCGCCGCTCGCCATTGCCGCCGTCGCCGGCGCCGTCGCTGCCGCCCTCCCCCCCGCCGTCTCGATCCTCGTCACCGCTGCCGTCACCGCTGCCGTCACCGCTGCCGTCACCGCTGCCGTCGCTGCCATCACTGCTGCCGTCGCTCCCGTCGCTGTTGTCGCCGCCGCCTCCCCCGCCGCCGAGCAGCAGCGCGTCGGCGATTGCCTCGAACGGCGCGTCCGGCCGGCTGTCGGCGTGCGGCGCGGGCCTGAGGCGCCACGCGCGCTGCAGCCGCGCGCACTGGCCGAAGAAGGCGTCATCGCGGCGCGCGGCGGCCCGCAGGGCGGCGGCGCCCGCGGACAGCCGGCGCGCGCTCGCGTCCAGCGCGGTGCGGCGGCGGGCGGCGGCGAGGCAGGCGGCGCGGGCGGCGGCCGCCGCGCGCTTGCGGCCGAGGCCGCCGCCGGCCTCGCACGCGGCGATCGCGAGGGGCGGGGCGGCCGGCGCGCCGCCCCCGGGGCCTCCGCCCGAGGCGCCCGAGGCGGCGGCAGGGGTGCCCCCGACGGCGGCGCCCGCGGCCCCGCCCGTGCCAGCGCCCGCGCTCCCGGCCGTCGCCGCGCCGCCCGCCGCGCCCCCGCCGCGCCCCGGCGCCGCGCCGCCGCCCGTCCCGCCCGCGGCCCCCGCCGCCCCGCTTGCCGACTCCAGGGCCCCGCGCTGCAGGCGGTCCAGCAACAGCAGCACGGCGTCCAGCTCGCCGCGCGCCGCCACGAGCAGCTCGAGCGCTGCCTCGGGCCTCGGCGCCTTGTCCTCCTCCTCGCCCTCTTCGCCGCCCCCCTCGCCGCCGCCGCCGCCGTCGTTCTTTTGCCGCCCCTCGCCAGCGGCTTGTCCTCGCTGCATCGCCGCGTGCTCCTGCCCGTCACGGCCTGCCTGCGAGAGCTGCTGCTGCTGCTGCCGCTGCTGCTTCAGCTGCCGCTGCTCCCGCTGCCGACGCTGGCTCCGCCGCCGCCTCTTGCTCGCCCGCGCACCCTCCTCCTCCTGCTCGTCCTCCTCGCCGCCTTCGCCGCCGAGGCTCTCCAAGTCGTCCTCCTCGTCCTCACCACCCTCGTCCTCCTCGCCCGCCGAGGCCTCCTCGCCGTACCGCATGTGCCGCCACAGCTCCGCTCGCAGCGCCGCGCCGGCCGCGGCGTCCTCCTCGCCGGCCGCCGAGATTTCGCGCACGCGCTTGGCGGCCAGGGGCGGGCGCGCGCCGGCGGCGAAGGCGACCACGTAGGGGGTGCGCTGGGCCGTGGCAACGGCGTCCGCCTGCTGCTGCTCATGGTCTTGCTCGGCGGCCGCCATCTCGGTTCAAAAGTGCGGGAGAGCGGAGGGGAGGAAGGTGTTTGTCGTCGTCGCCTTTTGCTCGACTCCCCCCGTCCTCGCTGTACCGATCACTCGTTGAGGGTCCTGATCTGTGGAGTCCGTTGGTGGGGCTTTAGCGTGAGTATTTGGCATGTAGGGCGCGGGACACGCCCTTTAGGTGCGAGCCGCGACCGCAATCCGACCAAGCGGCGACCGACGCCGACGCCGACGCCGACGCCGACGCCTTTCTTCAAGCGTCAAGCATACCAAACAGTTTCTCCCTTCACAGCAACCGCGACGAATCCAAACCGATGAATCCCCCACAGCCTCAACCCGATCCGATGGCCACGGACGACGATCCTGGGCGCCAGGGGGCGTTGGAGGCTGCGCGCATGATGCCTCCCCCCCTCCCCCCCCGCGCAACCGCAGCGGCCCTCCCGACACTGTTCCCTCTGCGCCGCGCGGGACCCGCGGTCGGAGCGGCGGCGGGGCCCGCGGGGGCCGACGCGGGCGTGCGCGCGACCAATGACGACGCCCAGGTCAGCAAGCTGTGAGTATTTGAAGGCGACAGCCGCCGTTGTGTGAATCGATCGGGGGACGAGACGACGCGACCGGCGCCGCCCGCCCGCTCCACATCGCCCGCCCGCCCGCTCTTTGCGGCCACCCCCTGAGCGGCCACCCTCTGAAAAACCAAAACCGAAAAACAGCTCCGCCGTCAGCCGCGGGTACTTCGACGACCCTTTCGTGGAGATGTTTGTGCGGCGGCCGCAGCGGCGGTCGCCGCTCATCAACCGGGGTGAGCCGCCGGCGTCCGCGAGCGGGCAGAGAGATAAAGGGGGGCGCCGCGCTGGCGCCCTCCTCGTCTTTTTCTTTGCGACGACCAAAAACTCGTCTGAACAAGGAACAAACGCCCGCGTCCTCCCTCCTCCTCCCTCCCTCAACACAACAACAACAACAACAACTCACAGGGTACTGGGCGCGCCACGCCACCATGCGCCGCGTCATCCTCGCCTTTTTGCGCCACTACGCGCCCGCGGAGGGCCCAGCGGCGGCGGCGGCGGCGACGGCAACGGCCTCGGGGGAAGAGGCCCCGCCGCCGCAGCCGCCGCCGCAGCCGCAGCCGCAGCAGCAGCAATCCCGGCCCAAGCAGCCCCAGCAGCACCAGCCCACGTGCCAGGTCGTCGTGCTCGGCGCCGGCTACGACACCACGTGGCTGCAGCTGTGCCGCGAGCACGACGCCGCCGCCGCCGGCCTCGCCCAAGCGCGGCCGGCGGATTCCTCCTCGCCGCCGCCGCCGCCGCCGCCGCCGTGGGCGGGCGGCTTTGGCGGCGGCGGCGGCGGAACCTCTTGCCCCGCCGACCCAGGCGCGGGCGGCGGCGTGCGCCCGGGGCGCGACGTGGCCGACGTGCGCGCGCGCGTGCGCTGGGTCGAGGTGGACTTTCCGGACGTGGTGGCCGGCAAGGCGCGCGTGCTGCTGTCCGGGCCGCATCAGCAGCACCACCACCAGCGGCAGCAACCTGGCGCAGGCGGCGGCTTGTTTTCCGAGCGGGCGCCGCCCGCTGCCGCCGCCGCCGCCGCCGCCGCCCCCTCCCCAGCCGCCGCTGCCGCCGAGCAGGCCCGCGCGCTCGTGCGCGCGCAGCTCCTCCTCGACGGGTGCGATCCTCCTCCCTCTCACATGCCCCCGGAGATCCTCGGGCGCGCGTACGCGTCCGTGGGCGCCGACCTGCGCTTCCCCGAGGCGCAGCTCGGCCCGGCCCTGGTCCGCGCCGGCGCGGCGACGGCGGCGGCGCATCCAGCGGCGGCGGCCGCGGCCACGGCGGGCGGCGGCGGCGGCGGTCAAGGGGCGGCGGCGGCGGCCGTGTCGCTGTCTCTGCCGACGCTGTTCGTGGCCGAGTGCGTGCTGGCCTACCTGGAGCCGGCGGAGGCGCGCGGCCTGCTCGAGTACATCGGGCGCTGCTCGGCGGCCGGGGCAGGACCGACGGAAACGGCGGGCGGCGGCGGAGCAGAGGCGGAGGCGGCGGCGGCGGCGGCCGGCGGCGCTGCGGCCGGCGGCGGCGGCAATGGCAGCGGCGGCGTGCCCGCGGCCGTGCTCGCGTACGACGTCGTCTCGCCCGACGACCCCTTCGGCCGGCAGATGCAGGCCAACCTCGCCGCTCGCGGGTGCCCCATGCGCGGCGTGCGCGCGGCGCCCGACCCGCCCGCGCAGGCGGAGCGGCTCCGCGCGGCGCTGGCGGGCGGCGGCACGGGCGGCGGCGGCGAGCGGGCGGCGCAGGCCGCCCCTTGCTGCTCCCCCTCGTCCGCCCCCGCGGCAGCCGCGGGAGGCGGCGCCCTGGTCCGGGCGGACGCCATGTGCATGTCCGAGGTGTGGTCGCGCACCCTGGCGGTGGACCTGGAGGCGGCGGCGGGGTCGGGAGGAGGAGGAGGGGCAGGAGCGGCGGCGGCGGCGGCGGGGGCGGCGGCCTCGCCGCCGCAATCGCCCTTTCCGCCGCTGCGGCAGGGCGCGGCCGCCGGGCTTGGCGGCGGCGGCGAGCGGCGGCGCATCGAGCGCCTCGAGCCTCTGGACGAGCTGGAGGAGTGGGAGCTGTTCGGGCGGCACTACTGCGTGGCTCTGGGCGTGCGGGAGCCGCTCGAGAGCCGCCCTCCGGGGGGGACGCCGGCGGACGAGGAGCGAGAGGGGGGCGCGGCGCCCGGCGGCTTGTGGGGCGCGCTTCGGCGCGCGCTCCGGCCGCCGCTGGCCGTGACGGCGCCGTCGTCCGCCGCTGGGCGCTGAGGAGGCGGTGGTGGTGGGTGTCTAGTTGTGACCGCATGTAAACGCCGCCTCGGTGTGGGTTTTCCAATACGCGCGCGCCGCGTCCAAAAAAGTTCGAAAAAAAGCGAACGAACCAGAGGCGCGGACGAAAAATCGATCGGCGGCGGCGCTCGCCCCACTTTTGCTTTGCAACCGCCTGAGAGCTCCTGAAGCGCGTCCGCCTCTTCTCCTCGCACACCATCCCCGTCGTGGTCGAGGGCGGGCGCAGCGCGCCCCGCCGCGCCGCTGCCCCCGCCACTGCCGCCGCCCCGCGGGCTCGCCCGCCGCCGCCGCCGCCGCAGCAGCACCCGCACCCGCACCCGCACCGGCCGCCGACGCCCGACGCCGCCGCCGCCAAGATCCAGGCGGCGTGGCGCGGCGCCAAGTCGCGCCGCGCCCTCGCCGCCGCGCGCGCGGTGTCGGCGTGCGAGCGCCAGGCCGCTGCTCTGGAGGACCTCTTCCGCGCGTGCGCCAGGCGCGCCGCCGCCGACGCCGTCAACGAGCCAGAAAACGAAACGCCACAAGCAGAGAAAACCTTTCTAAAAGACACGCCTCGGACGACAGCGGACGGCGACGGCGACGGCAACGTCGGCAAAGCTGCTGTGGTTCGCATCATGGACGCAACGCCGCCGTTTGGGCTGACGCGCCTCGCCTTCCTCGCTTTCGGAACGAGCGGACGCACGAGCGGCAGCTGTAGCAGCAGCAGCAGGCATCAGCAGCAGCAACAGCAGCAACAAGCAGCAGCAGCATCAGCAGCAACAGCAGCAGGCGCCGGCCGAGGAGCAGCCTACGACGCGCTCGCCCCCGCGCCCTTTGCCGCTGTGGCCTCCCGCCCGGCCTGCCGTCGCCGGCGCCGCCGCCCTCACGGAACGGGAACCCCCGTGGCTCCTCCGCCTGGGCCGCCTGCTCAAGCGCGCTGCCGCCGCGCGGATGCCGGCGGTGGCGGGCCCGGCGCACAGGAGCGACGACAGCGGCGGCACAGCCGCCGTCGCCGCCATCGCCGCTGTCGCCACTGCGCCGCCGCCGCCCCCGCTCCCGGCGTCACTCCAGCGTTATCAGCACATCAACGCGCCTATCGAGCAGCAAAAAGAGGGACAGAAGCTGTCGGCCCGGCGGCTGCGCGTGTTGTTGCCGCCGCCACCGCCGATAAAGCCGCCGCCGCAGCAGCAGCAACAGAAGCAGCGTCGGCCGCCGTCAGCGCAGCCGGCGCAGCAGCAGCAGCAGCTGCCGCTACTTTTGCCGCCCGTGCGGAATCTGTTGCAACACCGTCCGCTGCCGCTGCCGCTGCCTCCGACCCCGCCGGTCAACTTTCTCGGCGGCCACGGCGGCAGCGGCCTCGCGTCGCTGCGCGCCGCGATCGCCGCCGCCAAGCGCAGCCCCTCCCTCGCGCGGCCCGTGCTGCCCGCCTTTGCGCTGCAGCTTCCATACCACCAACTGCGGCCATCACTTCCGCGGCCCTTGCAGCAGCGGCAGCTCGGGCGAGCAAGCGGCTCGTCCCCCATCGCGGGCGCCGCAGGCCGCGCACCGTCCGGCGGTGGGCGCGGCGACAGCGGCGGCGGCGGTGGCGGCGGCAAAAGGCCCAGACCCAACGACAACGCGAGCTCGCCGTCACAACCTCAGCAGCCAGCGCCACTCTCTGCACCGCGGGAGGATGACGGCCACGGGCGGCAGATCGACGCGGCGGCGGCGGCGGCGGCCGCGGCGGCGGCGCCCCCCGCCAAGCGCGCGCGCGGCGCTCTGGGCCGCCGCCACCCGCGCCCCTGCCCCGCGCTTGCGGAGCCGTGCGAGGCGTTCTTTCAGGTGGGCAAGTCGGTCCTCCGCCTCTACCGCGCGCTCGAGGACGACGGCGAGGAGGGCGACGAGGGCGGCGGCGGCGGCGGCGCCCCTCGGGCGGCGCGCCCCGGCGTCGCGCGCTTCTTTGGGTTTTCTTGCGTGCGGGGAGTTTCCGGACTTGCGCGGGGGAGTGTTTCCTGGACTTGCGCGCGGGGAGTTTCCTGGACTTGCGCGCGGGGAGTTTCCTGGACTTGCGCGCGGGGAGTTTCCTGGACTTGCGCGCGGGGAGTTTCCTGGACGTGCGCGCGGGGAGTTTCCTGGACGTGCGCGCGGGGAGTTTCCTGGACTTGCGGGCCGTTGTCGAGGACGGTGACGCCGGGGAGGCGCGGCGCGTCCTGCGGGGGTGGGCGGGGCGGGCGGCGGGCGCGGGCGACGGGTGAAACAGGTGCGGGGGGGAGGTAGGGCGGCGGCCGCCGCGGTGTGTTGGCAGCGCGCCCCCCGGGTCCCGTCTGGGGGTGCCCCGTTTTTGTGAGGCAGAGGAGGGGAAATGATTCAGTATTAAAAGATAGGATGTCGCGGTCGCAACATAGGCAGATGCTGCAAGTATGCCCGAGAGAGGGAGGGAGGGACGCAAGGAGGGCGGGCGGGGGGCTGGGTGTGTTATTGGAGCGGCGGCAGCGGCGGCGTGCGGGCGGGGGGGGGCGGCGAGGAAAACGAAAAGCAGAAGGCGGAAAGAACACGAGAGGCGAAAACGAAACAAGCGACGAAAAAACATAAAATCAAGTCTCCTGCATCCGCGCCCCGCCTCCGCCGCTAGCGCCGCCGTGGAGGGGCGAGGGCCCGCGCGTCGTCCCGCGCGCGGGCGATGCCACGGCCGCGGCGGACGCGAGGGCCGCGGGCGACACCAACGCGACCACCCCCGCCCCCGCCGGCGCGCCCCCCCCCGCGCTCCCGCCGCCTGCGCCGTTTCCGCCGCACAGGCCGCTTCCGCCGACGGCGGCCCCGCCTCCGCTCCCCCCTCCTCCCCCTCCGCTCCCACCCACCACCCGCACGTGCGGCAGCGCCGCGACGGCCTCGGCCGACTTGACCTCGACCGCGGCGTCCGCCATGGCCGCGTCGACCGGCGCGGCGGCCGCGGCCGGCGGCTGCGGCCGCGAGGGCGGCGAGGCGGCGGCGGCGAATGCGGCGGCCGCGAGCGATCCCGGCGCGCCGCCGCCGTTTGTCGCCGCGGCCGCGGCCGCGGCCGCCGCCGTCTGCGCCTGCGCCTGCTGCTTCTCGCCCTCCTTGGCGAGCGCCCAGTCGGCGCTGTCAAAGTACTTCTGCTCGCGGGCCATCAGGTGCCCGCGCTTCTTGCCCTGCTTGAGGCCCGGGTAGCGCGCGCGCAGGAGGGCCTCCTGGCGCGCCTCCTCAGCGGCGGCCGCGGCCAAGTCCTGTTTTTTTGTTTTTGAGCGGGGGAGGGGGAAGGTGCCGCGCGGAGGAGAGGAGGGACGAGGACGGCGTGAGCGAGGGCGCGTGCGTCGTCGCGACGGTTGCACTGTTTTCGCTCCGTCGGTCGCGCGGGCCGGCCGCGCAAGGGAGCAAGGGGCGCGCGCGAGCGTTCCTTCGGGTACCCGGCCTCGATTGGGTCCCCTGCGGCTGGAGCAGGTCTCTTCTTACCATGCGTGGCGTTTTTGGCGGGACGGAAGGAGGAAAAAGAGGGACTTGTCGTCTCTGTCACGCGCAAACTCTCTTTTGCGGCAAATGGGAGAGAGAGGGGGCCGGCGCTGCCGAGCGCGAGCGAGTCAACTCGGACGAGTCGACGGACGCGCGGCCGCGACGGACGCACAAGAGCGCAAGGCTGAATGAAGTTTGTTGTGTTGCTTGTTTTGGGAGGGGGGTTGGCCTCCCAAACGCCGTGTGTGGTTGGTTGCGTGGTCGTGATGGTGTGGAAGGTCGGGCGTCGCGTGCTGCTCAGTGTGCGGGACGACCATTGCGAGAGCAGCGGGACCTCCCTTGAGCTGCTCCGTTCCCCATTGCCGCAAAGACGCCTCGCGTCGCCGGTCTGCCCCCCGGCGCCATGGCGACAGCCACCGGGCTTCACGCCGCGAAGCACGCGTCTCTCGAAAAAACCCCCACGACCCTCGGCCGAGAATTTACACGATCCTTGGTGATGATATACATGGATGCCTTTGGGGCGCGGTTGTTCGAGAACTTGGTGAGAAACAGCAGCGCGCCGTCCATCGAGCGAGACATAAACGCAAAAAAGGGACGCCTAGACACCATCACGAACTACACGGTCAGGAACCCAACGCGAGGCGCCGCGAGCGACGGCAGCGAGGGGGGCGCCTCCTCCCTCCGCCCTCGCGCGGCGCTCGGGCGGCGGCGGGGGCTGCTGCTGCTAGTGCTGCTGCTACTGCTGCTGCTGGCGCTGCTGCTGTCGCAGGGACGAGAGGGGTGGGCCTATGCGGGCGTCCGGCCCCGGCCCGCTGGAGCCGGGGCTCCCGCTCCCGCTCCCGCTGCCAGAGGGGCCGCCGCTGCCGCTGCCGCCGGGACTGCCGCTGCCGCTGCCGCTGCCGCTGCCGCCGCCGCCGCCGCTGCGGCTTGCGCTGCCGCTCGCGCCCGGCTCGTCGTCGTCGTCCTCGTCGCCGTCGCCGACCCCGCTCGTCGTGGTGGTGGCGGCGTCGCCAGCGGCGCGCGCGAGCGAGGCCGCCGAGCCCCGGCGCGCAAAGGGGGTGGCGGCGCCGGCTCCGGGGGCCGCGCCGGCGGCCGAGGCGGAAAAGCCGCCGCCGGTGCCGCCGCCGCCGCCGCTGCTGCCGCCCAACCCTCCGCCTCCTCCTCCTCCTCCTCCGCCCGCGCTGGCCTCGGACATCCGGTACGCAAACACGGGCGCCTGCTCGGAGGAGGAGAGGTTGGGCAGCACGGCGTCCAGGAGGGCGGTCAGCGCGGCGCGCGAGGAGTTGGGGGCGGCGACGGGCGGGCGGGGCGGGCGGGGCGGCAGCGGCAGCGAGGGCGGCGGGCGCCCGCCGGCCTCGTCCGGCGAGAGCGGGGACAGGGGCGTGGAGGAGGAGGCGGTGGCGGCCGCGACCGCGGCCGCGGCGGCGGCCGCGACGGCGGCGGGGTCGGCGCCGTGGGGACAGGAGGCGGAGGCGGTCGCGGCGGCCGCAGCGCCAGCGGCCATGGCGGCGGCGGCGGCGGCGGCGGCGGCGGCAGTGGCCGCAGCGGCGGCGGCGGCGGCCGCAGCTGCTGCCGCCGCGGCCTCGCCGTCCCCGGCCGCAGGCAGCAGGCCCCCTCCTCCTCCTCCTCTTCCTCCACCCGGGGCGTCACCGGTGTCGCTCGCGCGCCAGGCGCATCCCGTGGACGAGAGGCGCGTCGGGCGCGGCGGAGGGGGGGTGCCCGCGCCGGCGCGGCCGCCGCCGACGGCGGCCGAGGCAGCGGCAAAGGCGGCGGCCGCCGCCGCCACGCCGCCGTCGGCTGCTGCCGCTCCGGGGCAGCAGAGCAGCAGCGAGGAGGACGCCGGGGAGCGCGGGGAGGGCGCGGCCGAGGCGGTGCTCGCGCCGCCGCTCGGGCCCCCGCCGCCCCCTGCGCCCAAGAGCGGCAGCGAAAAAGGGACCGCGGGAGCGCCCGCGCCCAACGGAGAGGAGGGGGCGCCGCCGGCGGGGTCCGAGCCAGCGCCGCCTCCTCCTCCGCCGCCGCCGCCGCCGCCGCGGCCGTCGGCCGCCCACCAGGCCGCGGGCGAATAGCCGGGCTGCAGGCCGGGCCCGGGGGAGGGGGACAACGAGGAGGGCGCGGGAGACGGCGGGTAAGCGGCCGCGCGGCCGGCGACGGCGGGGGACGACGCGCCCGTCCGCGTCTCCCCGGCGAGGCCGCCGCCGCCGACGCCGCCCCCGGCGCCGCCCGGCGGCGCGCAGGAGGACGGGCGGCGGAGGGGGGGCCGCTGGTGGTGAAGGGCGTAGACGCGGAGCAGGCGCGCGGCGGCGGCCAGGGCCGCGGGGCGCTGCGGGTGCTCGTGGCCGGGCGCTGGCGCGGGGGCCGGCGAGGGGGCGCGGCCTTGCTGCAGCAGCTGCTGGTGCCGGGTCGTCGGCGGCGGCGTGTCGTCGCCCGCGGCCGACGGCGGCGGCGCTGCCGCCACGACCGCGGCGGCGGGCGCGACGGGCGACCCTGCCGCGCCGGAGGAGGCAGAGGCGGGACGTTCGACGGCGGCGGCGCCGTCCGGCCCCGCGTCTTCCTCCGGCAGCGCGAGGACCGAGAGCTCGTACAGCGGCGGCAGAGCCTCGGAGCTGAGCGTGCGGCGAACGCCGACGCTGGCGAGAACCGAGGGCGGGCGGGGGCCGCCGCTGTCGCCGTCCTCGCCGCCGCCGCCGCCGTCGTCGCTGCGGCCAGCGCCGGCGGCAGCGCCGGCGGCATCAGCGGCATTGGCGGTATCGGCGCCAGCGGCAGCGGCATCGGCGGCGGCGTCGGTGGCGGCAGCGCCGAGGCCGCTCGACGACGAAGCGCGGCGGCGGCGGCGCCCTCCGGCCGCCCGCCGCCACCGCGCCACGGCGCCCTCCACCGCCGCCCGCGCGCGCGCGCCGCCGCGCGAGAGCAGCGCGGCGGCCTTGGCGCCCGGCCCGGGGTCGTTCTGCTGGGGCGGCGGCGGCGGCGGCGGCGGCGGCGGCGGCGGCGGCGGCGGCGGCGGCGGCGGCGGCGGGTGCGACGGCTGGGAGAGCGCCGCGATGGCGGCCGCCGCAGCGGTCGCAGCGAGCGATACTGAGGCGGCAGCAGCGGCAGCGGCGGTGGCGGCCAGAGGCGGAGCCGAGGGGGAGGAAAAAGGGGGGCGGGGGGGCTCCTGACCGCCCGCCCCCTCCTCCTCCTCCTCCTCCTCCTCCCGCCGGGGAGGAGCCCCGGCTACGACCACCAGGGAGGTCGCCGTCGATGCCGCCGCGGCCGCGGCGGCCAATGCTCGCGGGGACAGGCCGACCGTTGCCGGCGGGAGAAACAAAGCAGGGCCGTCGACGCCGGCGTCGGCGCCGCCGCTCCCGTCGTCGCCGAGGCCGCCGCCGGCCGAGACGGCGCCCGCACCGGGCATGCCCGCGGGAGGAGGCAGCGCGACGCGCGCAAAGCCGCCGCAGCTGTCCCCGGCCGCCGAGCCGGGACGAGCCGAGTAGCCCCCGTTGCGCGCGGCGCGGCGCAAGGGGCAGAAGGCACCGCCGCCGTCCTCGTCGCCGTGGCCGTCGTCCGTGGCCGGGGCCGACGGGAACAGGGCAAAGGCGGCGGCGGCGGCGCCTGCCGCCGGCGCCCCTCCTCCTCCTCCTCCTCCGCCCTCGGCCTGGTCGTAGCAGGCGAACGGCTGCTGCTGCTGCTGCTCCTGGCGCTGCTGCAGGCGCCGGCGCGCCCGCTCCGCCTCGTCCGCCTCGTCGCGCCGGGCGGACGCCGCCGACTCGGCCGCCGACTCGGCCGCCGCCTCGGCCGCCGCCAGCGACGCCTCGGCCGCCGCCGCCGCCGCCGCCGCCTCCTGCAGCCGCCCCTCTAGCGCCGCCCTCAGCTCCAGAAGCTTTCCCGCGTTGAGCCCTTGCAGCGCCTCGTAGTTGACGCAGCCAAAGTCGACGTCGAAGGCGTCGGCGACGGCGGCGGCGGCGGCGGCGGCAGCGGAGCCCGGGCCGTCGGCGGGCGAGGGGGCCGACAGCAGCGCCGCGCGGCTGCGGCGCCGCCGCCCCGCTCCTCTGCGGGCGTCGAATCCGCTGCTGTCGGTCTCGTCCTCGTCCTCGTCGTCGTCGTCGTCGTCCTCCTCCTCCCCCGCCTCGCGCGGCGCCTGCTCCCCCTGCTGCCCGTCGTCCTCGCGCTGCCACCGCCGCTGTTCCTCCAGCTGCGTCGGGTAGATGTGCCGCGCGGGGGCTTCTGCGGCGGAGGCGGAGGCGGCGGGCGGGGGCATATCCTCTGCCGAAGCGGCGGCGGCCGCGGCCGACACGAACCCGGCAAACGGCGGCGGAGCGGGCAAGACGGGGCCGGCGGCGGCGGCGGCCGCTGCCGTCGTCTTGGCTGCTGACGCCGACGCCGGCTCGCGGTCGGGCGCCCCCTCGCTCCCCGGCCACATCGGCGCGGGCACGAGGAGCCGAGGCGGCTTGGGGGCGGACGCGCCACCGCCGCCCTGGCCGGCGCTCCCGCTCCCGCGCCCGCCGCTCGCGCCGCCCGCGCCGCCCGCGCCGCCGCCCGCGGACGAGTGCCGCGGCGGCAGCGAGGGCGAGGGCACCCAGCACGACATGGACGGCAGCGCCTGGAGCGGCGGCGCCGCGCCGGCGATCCAGCACTCCTCCGAGGGCGCCGGCCGCAGCTCGACGCCCCGGCCCGCGTCGACGTCGTCGTCCTCCCCTGACGCCGCCGCCCCCCCCTGGCCCCTGACGGCGGCCGCGACGCGTGCAAACGACGGCGGCAACGACTGGAGCGGCGGCGGCGGCGGCGGCGGTTGGTGGTGGTGGTGGGGTGGCGGCGGCGGGTGGGGCGGGGGCAGGGTCTGGGGCTGGAAGGACACGCGCGGCGTGGGCGCGCCGGCGCCGCCGGCGTACAGGCCGGCCATGAGCGCGCCAAAGCCGCCGTCCAGGCTCGCGCGCCTTCCGCCGCTCGCGCCACCGCCACCGCCGCCGCTCGCGCCACCGCCGCCGCTTGCTCCGCCGCCGCCAAATGCCCCCTGCGTCAGGTCGCATAGCATGCGCGCGAGGGCCGGCGACGCCAGGGCCGTCACGGGGCCGGCAGTCACGGAGACCGCGGGCAGGGCGGAGGAGCAGCACTCGCCGCCGCCGCCGCCGTGCGCCGTGGCGGAGGCGGAGGCGGTCGTGCCGGCGGCGGCGCCGGCCGCGGCGAGCGCGGCGGCCGCGGCCCCGCCGCCAGCCATGGCCGTCCCCGAGGGGTGACGGCTGCTGAGGCGGCGCAGCGCGCGGTCCAGGGACGCCGGGGGAAGCGGGGCGTCGCCCAGGTTGAGGCGCAGGAGGGAGGAGGGGGGCATGGCGGGGGGGCCCGCAGCCGGGGTCGGCGCAGGGGCGTCAATGGCGTTGGCGGCGGCCGACGACGAGGCGGCGGCGGCGGCGGCGCGAGCGCGCTCCTGCTGCTGCTCTTGCGGCCGCTGCCACCGGTCTGGCCCCTCGGGCTGGGCGAGCCGCATCGAGGCCGGCAGGGACGCGCGGCCGAGAGGCCGCGACTCTGCCGCCGCAAACGGCGCGGGAAAGGCGTCGAGGGGCACGGCGCTCCCGGGGCGCGCGAACGGCGACGAGAGCGTCGCGGCGCTGGCCGGCGGAGGCGGCGGCGGGGGCGGCGGCGGGGGCGGCGGGGGCGAGAGGAGGACAAGCGGCGGCGGCGGGGGCGAGAGGAGGACAAGCGGCGGCGGCTGCTGCCACGGCTGCCGCTGCTGCTGTTGCTGCGCGCGCTCGTCGCCGTCCGCCAGGGCCAGAGACGATGGCTCGGACGCTCCGGGGAGCGGATGCTCGATGAGCAGGCGGCCGGGGCCGGCGCCCCCGTCCGTCGTCGCCGCCGCCTCTCCCCCGGCGGGCGGCGGCGGCGGCGGCGGCGGCGGCGGCAGCGCCGACGACGCGGCCGCCGCCTCGGCCATCGGCTCCTCCTCCTCCGGCTGCGGCCGCGGCTGCTCGAGCTGCAGGTCGCGCTCCAGGGACAGGCGGCTGATCGGCTTGCGGCTCGCAAAGTAGGACGTGTCCGGCACCGCCGAGGGCGCCACCACGACCGAGCAAGGCCCGCCGTGGCCGCCGCCGTGGCCGTCGTCCGTTGCCGCCGCCGCCGCCGTTCCCGCCGCCGCCGCCGCTGACGCCGCCGCCGCCACGGGCACAAACACGGCCTTCTGGCGCGTCAGCTGCGCCCAGTCTAGGCCCGCGAAGAAGGGGTGCGCCTTGACCTCGGCCGCGCCCGCCGAGCCCAGGCGCGTGCGCGGGTCGGGGTCGAGGAGTCGCTCGACCAGGTCGACGAGCTCGGGCGTCAGGGGCGGCTCCTCCTCGTCGTCCTCGTCGTCGTCGTCGCCGTCGCCGCCGCCGCCGCCGTCACCCTCGCCGCGCCCCCGCCCCTCGCCCCCCGCCGCCGCCGCCGCCGCCTCCGCCGCGGGCCGCCGCCCCAGCAGCTCCTCCGGCCACGCCAGCCGACGGTCCAGGATGTTCTCGAAGATCTCCTCGGGCGTCCCCGCGTGGAAGGGCGGCACGCCCACCACCAGTTCGTAGAGCAGCACGCCGAGCGCCCAGAAATCCACCCCGGGGCCGTCCCCTAAGCCAAGAAGCAGCTCGGGCGCCAGGTAGTCCGGGGTGCCCGCGGCCGTGCGGCGGCGGCGCGGGGGCGCGGCGAGCGGGGAAGAGGCTTTGCTCGCGGCGGGCGCGGGCGCGCTCGGGTCCGAGGAAGGGCCCGGCGGCGGCGCGGGGCCGGCAGCGGCGGCGGCGGCGGCGTCGTCGCGCGCGTGGGGCGGCGACGGCGCGCGCCAGCGCTGAGCGGCTCGGCCTCCGCTGCCGGTAATGAGGGCGTCGGCGAGGGCGCGGTCGAGCGCGCCGTCGCTGTGGCGCCGAACCAGGGAGCCGCAGGCGGAGAGAGCGACGGAGAGGGCGGCGGTGGAGGGACCAGCGGCGGCGGTGCTGTCGGCGGTGCCGTCCCCCCCCCCGCCCTCCTCCGCCGCTCCGCTTGCCGCCGACGCCAGCACCGCCGGCGCCTCTGCCGCGCCCACCCGGCGGCCGTGGTGGTGGTCGCGGCGGTGCGACTGGCCGTGAACGTGGCCGTGACGGCGATGGTGGCGGTGATGGGAGCGCTCGGAAGGCGGCGGCGCGCCCAGAGCGCCGCCGCCGTCTCCGCCGCCGTCGCCGGCGACGGACGCTGCCGCTGCTCCCGCCCCGGCCTCAGCCTCCTCGCCCGGCCTCCTCGGCCGGACCGCGTCCGTCGCGGACATGCGCCGCCTGCTGCCGTGAGGGCCGCGGTGGTGGTGGTGGCCGTGACCGTGGTGGTGTTGCTGCAAAGGCGGCGCCGCGGGCGACGGCGCTCTCCGCCGCCCCCCCCGGTCGTCGCCCCCGCCGTCGTCGCCCCCCACCCCGTCGCCCTCCTCCTCCTCCTCGGTCCTGCCCTCCTCCCACGCCCCGCGCGCGACGGTCGACAGGCCAAAGTCCGTCAGCTTGAGGTGCCCGTCAGGCCCCACCAGCAGGTTGTCCGGCTTGATGTCGCGGTGCACCACCCCCATGGCGTGGAGGTGCTCGAGCGCAAGCAGCGCCTCGGCCGCGTAACCCCGGGCGTCGCGCTCCGGCAGCCTCCCGACGCTCCGCAGCAGCGAGTACAAATCGCCGCCGCACAGGTACTCCATGACCAGGTAGAGGTGGTCAGGGCCCGCAAACGAGTAGAAGAACCGGACGACGTGCGGGTGCGTGGACGCGCGGCTGAGGATGGCGCGCTCCTGCAGCACGGCCCGGCTCATGTTTTTGTTGAGCGTCTCTCGCTTGGACAGGCATTTCACGGCGAACACGTCGCCCGTGGCGCGCTTGCGCACCAGGTAGACGCGGCCGTAGGCGCCGCGGCTGATGGTGTCGATGAACTCAAAGTCGGCGATGGACAGGCCGCCCGCGCCGCCGCCGGAGGAGGAGGCCGGCGGCTGCGCGACGCCGGCCGTCGTTGGCGCGAGGAGCGTCGTCGTCGCCAGCGGGCCGCCGCCGCCGCCTCCGCTGCCGCCCTCCTCGGCGGTGGTGCTGTCGAGCGAGTGCAGCGGCGGCGGGCAGCCCTCCGACGGGCCGCGCTGCAGCTGTTGGAACAAGTAGGGAGGCGGCGGCGGGTCGGGGGCGGCGGCAAAGGAGGAGGAGGGGCCAGAGTCATCGGCGTTGGCGTTGGCGGCGGCGGTGGCGTTGGCGGCGGGTTGGTCGCCGCCGCCGCCGCCGGCCGCTTGCTGCTCCTGCTGCTCGTGCTCCTGCTCCTGCAGCTGCTGCTGCTGCTGCTGCTGCTGTTGCAGGTGGCGCGCCCGCCGCGCCCTGCGCCGGTCGCGCCTGGCCCCCTCGCGCCGCGCCTCCCGCGCCAGCAGCGCCGCCTTGCCCGCCACCGCCCCCGCGGCCCGGTGCGCCAGCGTCAGCGGGACGGCCAGCCCCCTCGCCGCGCACTCGCCCGCGGGCAGCGCCCACGCCCCCGCGGTCAGGACCTGGGTGAGCAGGGCGAGCTCCTGCGCCAGGCGGGAGGCCCTGCGGGCGGCGCGCAGGGTGGAGGCGGCGCGCAGGGACTGCGGGGAGAGAGGGGGCGGGGCGACGGCGGCGGCGGCGGCGCCGCCGTTGCTCAAGCCCGCCGCCGCTGCCGCCGCCGCCGCCGCCGCTGCGTCGTCCGCCGCCCGCTGCTCCTCCGCGTCCGCGCCCCCTCTGCCCGCCTGCTGCGCCTCGCGCAGGGCGCGCAGCACGTGCGACACGTCCGGCACCAGAGCGTCCGGCCATACGCCGTGCCGCAGCTGGTCGTCGACCCAGTCGGCCAGCGCCGCGACCTGGGCGTCGGCCAGGGCCAGCGGCGCCGCGCGCTCGAGCGCGGCCGCCGCCGCCGCGCGCGCCGCCGCCTCGCGCGCCCCGGCGCCGCCCGCGCCGCCCGCGACCGCGGCCGCGCCCCTCTGCTCGCGGACGCCCCGGAGGGCCGCGCGGTGCGCGCGCCGGTGCGAGGCGGCCGCGCCGTCGGCCAGGCGCCGCGTGATCGCGCACAGCTCGCCGTGCGCCATCAGCAGGCCCGCCGCCCAAGCGCCCTCGCAGACGCTGCAGTTTAGCAGCAGGGGGCCCGCGCCTGCGAGCGAGGACGAGAAGGGCGGCGGCGGCGGCGCGGGGGCGTCGGCGTCGGCGTCAGCGTCGGCAGCGTCGTCGGCGGCGGCGTCGGCAGCGTGGCGCAGGGTCGCTGGAGCGTTCGAGACGTCGCCCGCCTGGGGGATGACCGGGACCGCGTTGCCGCCGCCGGGCAAGTCAGGGTAGAACGACGCGCAAGGGCGGGCGGCGGCAGCAGAGGCGGCCGCTGAGGCGGCCGAGGCAGCGGCCACTGCGGCGGCGGCGGCCGCGGGCGGGGGCAACAAAAAAGCGCGGCCGCTGCTGCCGTCCGCCGCCAGCGGGGGGGCCTGGCGCATGCACTCGGCGGCCGCGCCGAGGGCGGCCGCCGCCGCCGCCGCCGCGGCCGCGGCGATGAGCGGGCCGGGGCCCTCGGACGACGGCGACATCGACGAGGGCGGGACGCCGCCGGCGCCGCCGCCATTACCGCCGCCGCCGCGCGCCAGCTCTGCCGCGGCCACCGCCGCCTCGAAGGCCGCGGGCCCCACCCGGCTGGCGGCCTCCCGCTGCGAGCGCGCGTCGCCGTCGCGGTCCCGGACGCACAGCGGCACCAGCAGCAGCGGCGCCGCCGCCGCGGCGCCCGCCGCCGCCGCCGCCGCCACGACGCGCGCCGGCGCGCCCGCCAGCGACAGCGGCGCGCCGGCGGCCGCCGCCGCCGCCACCAGCCTTTCGAGCGCCCAGCGCTGCCTCTGCCGGCGGTCCGGGCCCGGGTGGAAGTCGGCCGCGGCCAGGTGGGCGGCGGCGGCCGCGGCGGCGGCGGCGGCCAGCACGGCCGTCAGCTCCGTGGCGGGCGCCGGAGCCTCTGCGGGGGCGGCGGCGGCGCCTTCGGAGGGGCCAGCTTTGGTGGCTGCTGCCGCCATTGCCGTCGCCGTCGCGGCGGCTGCTGCTGCTGGGGCGGCGGCGGCGGCAGCAACGGTTTGGGCAGTGTCCCCCTCCCCCTCTCTCTCGCCCTCTGCTGCGCCCGCAGCGCCAGGGATAGGCAGCTGCGACGCCCACCGGGCCGCGCGCCGCACCAGCGCGCTCCTGCCGGCGCCGGCCGCCGAGGCAAGCGCGGCGGCGGCGGCGGCGGGCGCGCCGCGGACGAGCGCGGAGGCGGCCGCCGCCACCACCGCGGAGGGGCCGACCGGCGGGGGCAGCTCCCGCAGGCGCCTGTGCCGGCTGTGCGCGGCGGTCGTGGCGGTCGAGGGCGAGTGGAAGCCGTCGCGGCGGGCCGCGGCGCCGGCTGGGATCCTCGCGGCCGCGTAGAGGGGGCCGCCGTCGCTGCCGCTGCCCGCATCGCTGCTGCTGCAGGCGCCCCCGTCGTCCGCGCTGCCGCCCGCGCCCCCTCCCCTTGCCCCGCCTGCCCCTCCCCCTCCTCCTCCTCGTCCCGGGGACGTCAGGGCGGCGGCGTGCACCACCGCGGCGGCCAGCCGCCGGCGCAGGCTGGGGTGGCCGCCGCGGCGGCGCGAGCCGGCCCCGCGGCCCCACGGGGGGGTGATCGGCCCCCCGCTGCCGCTTCCGCCGCCGCTGCCGCGGCCGCCGCCGCCGCCGCCGCCGCCGCTCTCGAACTGCTGCCGCCAATGCTGCATGCCGGGCGAGGAGGCCGACGCCGAGGACGGGGCGGGGATGGCGGCGGCGGACGCCAAGAAGAAGGCGCGCCTGAGGGGCGAGGGGCGGCGGCCGGCGGCCCGGGCGTCGGCGCGGGCCTCGTCGTCGTCGTCGTCGTGGCCGGCGGCCGTCGCGGCCACGGACGACAGGGCGGGCGAGCCGGACGCCGCGAACTGCGAGGAGGCAAACTGCGAGGAGGAGGCGAACTGCGAGGAGGCGAACTGCGAGGAGGAGGCGAACGGCGAGGAGGCGGCGGGGGAGGAGGCGGCCGGCGGGCGCCCCGCGGTTGCCACGGCGGACGCCGCCGCCGCCGCCGCCGTAGCCAAGAGCGAGCCGAAGCTGCGGCTACGGTGGCGCGCGGCGGCCAGCGGCGTGAGCGGGAGGCTCCAGGCCGGCGCCGCCGGCGCCGGCGCCGCCGCCGCGGCCCCCGCCGCCGCCGGCTGGGTCTCCTGGCGGCGGTGGCCCTGGGAAGCGGCGGCGCCGCCGGCCGCCGGCGGCGGGCCCGCGGCAGGGGGCGGGCCGTGCGGAAAGAGGGCGGCGGCGGCGGCGGCGGCGGCCGCGCTGCTGGTCGCGGCCGCCCAGCCCGCACGCACCGATGAGGAGGAGGGCGAGGGGTCGTCGCCGCGCCCGCCCCCGCCGCCCCCCGCCCCTCGTTGGCTGGCAGGGCTCAGCTGCCCCTCCGCCTCCGCCTCTGCTGCCTCGGCGTTCGGCGCCAGGCGGCGCAGGCGCGAGAGGAGGGACGCGAGCGACATGCGCGGCGGCGGCCCGTCTCCCGAGCCGCCGCCCTGTCGGGCCGTCTCTTGCGCCCAAGCATCGGTGGGGGGCGGCGAGCGAGGGGGCGCGGCGGCGGCGGCGGCGGCGGCGGCGGCGGGCGCAGCAGCCTCCGCGGCGGCACCGTCGGCAGCACCGGCCGGCGCAAGCGGGTGTGCCGTCGCGGCCTCGGGCCCTGCCCGCGCCGCCGCGGCCCCCCCCCCTCGCCTCCTCCGCCCGCTCTCCTCGCGGCCGCCGCCGCTTCCGCCGTCGCCGCGGCGATCGTCGCCGAGCGGAGCGCCGCCGCCAGCGCCAGAGCCGCCGCCGCCGCCCCCCCGCCCCCCCCGCCGGACAGAGGGGTCGTCGTGTGGGGGTGGCCGGCGGCGGCGGCGGCGGCGGCGGCGGCGGTCGTGGGGACGGGTAAGTGGAGGAGGGCGCCGTCGTCGTCGGCGTCGTCGCTGTCGTCCACGTCGTCGCTGCTGCTGGGCGCCGGGGGGGGTCCCGGCGACGCCTGCTTTCTGAGCGCAGCAAGCGGCGCCGATGCCGCCGCCGCCGCCGCCGGCGGCCCCCTGCCGTGGCACGGGCGCAGGAGGCTCCGCGCCGGGGGCAGCGGCGGTCGCGGCTGCGAGGGCGGCCCGGACGACCCACTCGCCCGTGCCTCTGCCAGCTCTGCCGCCGCCGCCGACGCAAAGGGCGCCGCCGACGCAAAAGGGCTCGGCCGGGCAGCAAGGCCGCTGCCGCCAGCGCCGCCGCCGAGCGCCGTCCCGTAATAGCTCGAGCGCCGCTGCTGCTGCTGCAGCAGCATGGCCGCCGCGCCGCCGCCGCTGACCGACGACGCGCGCAGCGACGGGGGCAGGCCCGACCACAGCGGCGAGGGCGTGGCGCCTTGCCCTTGTTCGCCCTCCGCCCCCGGCACTCCCACCCCGGCGGCGGCGTGTCCGGCGGCGGCGGCGGCGGCGGCGACACCAGCATAGGCAGAGGCCGGGTGGCGCGAGGACGAGGACGAGGACGACGGCAGCACAACCATGCTGTTGGTCGACAGGAGGCCGGGCGGGCGGAGCAGCAGCAGCGAGGGGGGAAGCGGCCGCGGCAGAGAGCCCGCGACGCCCAAGGCCGCCCCGCCCCACCCGGAATAGCCGCCGCCGGGCGCGCCCCCGCCCCCGTCCCCGCCCCCAGCCGCCGCCGCCGCCCGCAGCGCCGCTGCCTCGGCGTCGCCCACGGCGCAGAGGCGGCTGCAGCGCGACAGCGCAAACAGCGCGCGGCTGTAGTGCCGCCTCAGGCCCGCGCCCGGCCCGCGGGGCAGGGCCGACCGCTCGCGCTCGAGGCGCGCGACGGTCGCCGTCACCACGCGCGCGAATTCAGCGGCGGGCTGCGCCAGGGCGCCGTCGACGGTGCGCAGCAGGGCGCGGACGGCGCCGCGCGACACGCGGCGCGCGCTGCCGCCGCCGCTGCCGCTGCCCGGCCTCTGCTGCCGCGGATGCTCGAAGCTGCCGCGGCTGCTGCTGCCGCTGAAGGGGCGCTGCTCCTGCTCCTGCTGCTGCGGCTGCTGCTGCGGGTCGAGGCTGCTTGCGCGGCAAATGACGCTGCTGCTGCCGCCGCCGAGCGGGACGGGCCCGGCGCCGCCCGCTCGGCCCGCGCCTGCGCCCGCGCCGTCGCCCTCGTCGTCGCCGCCGTCGCTGCTTCCGGTGTCGCCGGGCGCGCCGCCGCTCTCCTGCTGCTGCAGCCGGCGGTTCCGGCGTCGGCGGCGCTCGCTTTGCGGCCGCCGGCCCGACGACGGGGCGGCGGGCGCCGCCTCCTCCCCCCCGCCGCGGTCGCGGCCGCCGCCGGCTGCTTTGGGCGTCGTCGGCGTCTCGGCGCCGCCGGCCCGCCCCCCGATGCCGCGGCCGCCACCGTCGTCCTCGTCGCTCGGCTGCCGCGGCGGCGGCGGCGGCTGCTGCTGCGGTGGTGGCTGCGGCTGCCCGCCGTCCGACTCCCTCGGCGCCCACCGCAGCATCGCCAGCAGGTCGGTCCGCAGCGCGCCCAGGTCGGCGTCCGCCGCGAGCTTGGCCGAGCCAAAGGCGCCGGCGAGCGCCGCCGGCAGCTGCCAAGGCGCCGGCGGCGGCGCCGGCGGTCGCTGGTGCTGGTGTTGGTGCTGCTGCTGCGGCTGTTGGTGCTGCTGCTGCTGCTGCGCGGGCAGCGACGCCGTGAGCGGCCGCATAGGCGCCACCCACATGCGGCCGCCGTCGTTGTCGTCGTCCCAGTCGCCGCCGCTGCCGCCCCTGTGGCCGAAGAAAAAGGACGACGCTCCTCCTCCGCGCATGGCCGGCGGGGCGGTCGCGCGGACGGGCGGGCCGCGCCGGGCGTCGTCGGCGTCGGCGTCAGCGTCGGGCTGTCGCGCGGCCGACGATTTTGCTGTCGTTGTTGCTGCAACTGCTCCTGCTGCTGCTGCGCCTGCTGCTGTAGGCGGCGTCAGGGATGCCCGCGCCTTGGGGGAGATGGACCTCTTCACGTGGCGGAGGAGGAGGTCGTGGGCGCGTCCTCGTTTTCGTTCTGTTGTGGGGGGAGGTTTGGGCGGGAAGTCGGGGGAAAAAGGCACGAGGATTCAGCTTGTTGTTCTCGCGGAACGCAGCTTCTCCGCTGACGCTCGTTGAGCTCGACAGCCCAAACCCGAGAGACCCGTACCTTGATCGCGCACGAAGGCAGAGCGGGGAGAGAGGCTCCCGGCGAGCGTTCGGGCTCGTTTTGCGCGTCTCCTGCTCCCGCTTCCTCCGCCACCCGCTCAGACATTTGCCCCCCGGCTAGCGCCGGCGATTCGCCTTGCGCGCTCTGCGGCAGAGCCGGCTCGGCCGCATGGGCGACGGCACACACGCACGCGTCGTCCTTTGGGTTTGGCTGTCGCGTTGTGTTTCGAACCGTCGGCGCCCGTGGCGGTGGTGCTCGGTCAGTCGTTTGGGTCGTTGCGTGTTTTTTTTGTTTGTACAATGAGGTGGTGCGCTGCGTGCTGTCGCGATGGTACTCACAAATGTTGAGAGTGTTGGGGAAATCAACGAAGGATTTGGCTTTAGAGCACATGTTGTTGTTTCCCGCGTGCGGAGCGTCGGACGGGTCGCGCGTCGCCGGTTGCGGGTTTTGGCCACGAGCGTCGAAGCGTCTGTCTTTCGCACCTCCTCGACGAAACGGGACACACTTCCTCGATGACTACTTACTACACCATTTGATCTGTTTCATCGATTGAAGACTCCGCCTTTGCCGCTCGTGACCCGCCCCCCCACCGCCGTTCTCCCGCTTCCCCCGCTGCGCTGAATCCTCAAGCGCAGCCCGCAGTCCTGAAGGCCACCACACAGAGAGGTGACAAACCTGGTGTGTGTCGCGCGCGCGCGGAACGCATCTCCCCCATACGAACGGACGAACGAGGGAGGGCACCTACAAGAGACAATGGCGCACCGGCCGGCGCCCGCCGCCGCCGCCGCCGCCGCTGCTCCGACCGCTCCCGCTCCCGTTCCCGCCGCCGCCGTCGCCGCCGCCCCTTGCCTGCTTGCCCCGCCGCCCCCACCCGCCCGCCGCGTCCTGTCGGTGCAGTCGACCGTCGTGCGCGGCTGCGTCGGCAACAAGTGCGCCGTCCTCCCCCTGCAGCTCCACGGATTCGACGTCGACCCGCTCCACTCGGTCCAGCTGTCCAACCACACGGGCTACCCAAATGTGGCGGGCCACCGGTTTGACGGCGCGCACGGCGCCGCGATATTCGCCGCGCTCCGGGAGAATGGCCTCTTGCGGCCGCTCGCCCCCGCCGCCGCCGGGTCCGCCGCCGCCGTTGCTTCTGACGACGGCGGGGCCGCGTCGGAGGGGCAGCAAGGGCAGCCACGTCAGCAGCCACGTCAGCAACCGCAACGGCCGCAGTACTCGCACCTGCTGACGGGCTACATCGGCGGCGCCGCGCTGCTGCGCGCGGTGGCGGCGGCGGCGCGCGAGCTCGGGTGCGGCGCTGCGGGCGGCGCTGACGGCGCGGGCGGCGGCGGCGGCGAGGGCGGCGGCGTAAGCGGCGGCCCCGCGGTCGAGTGGTATTGCGACCCGGTGATGGGCGACGAGGGGAGGCTGTACGTCCCCGCGGAGCTGTGCCGCGTGTACCGCGACGAGGTCGTCCCGCTGGCGTCGGTGCTGCTGCCAAACAGCTTCGAGCTAGGCTTGCTGGCGGCGGCGGCGCCGGCGGGGGCGGAGGATGGATCGGAGGCGGGGGCGGAGGCGGCGGCGGCGGGGGGACCGGCGGCGGCGGGAGGGCCGCCGCCGCCGCCGCCGCAGGGGGGAAAAGGCGGGGGGGCGGCCGAGGGCGGCGGCCTCGCCATCCGGAGCGAGGCGGACGCCCTGGCGGCGGCCGCGGGCCTGCTGCGGCGCGGGCCCCACACGGTCGTCGTGACGAGCCTGGGGGGCTTTTCGGACGAGGAGGAGGAGGAGGAGCAGGAGGGCGCGCGGACCGGCGGGAAGAGCGACGGCGGCGGCGGCGGCGGCGACGGAAAAAGCGAGAAGAATAAAAAGCAGGAGCAGAAGCAGATCACCCTGCTGGCCGTGACGCGCAAGGCCCAGCGCGACCACCAGCCCGACAACGGCCCCCCGCCCGTGCGCGCGTGGCGCCTGCGCGTGCCGCGCCTCCCTGGTTACTACACGGGCACGGGCGACCTGCTCGCCGCGCTGCTGCTGGCGCGGAGGGGCAGCAGCGCGCAGGGAGGCGGGGGAGGCGGGGGTGCGGGCGCAGGGGGAGGTGGTGGCGAAGGGGGCGGCGGTGGCCTAGGCGACGACCTGCCGCGGGCGCTCGAGCAGAGCGTGGCGTCGCTGCAGGCGGTGCTGCGCGACACGGCGCGGCACGCGCGCGCAGAGGAGGAGGCCTTTTTGCAGTCAGGGGGGGTCGACGCGGACGCGGACGCGGCGACCGCGCGGAGGTTCCGCGCGCGCGAGCTGAGGCTGGTGCAGAATTTGGGCGCACTGGGGCCGCCGCCGACGGGGGTTTCTGGCGCCGCTGGGACTTGTTGGTGGGCGGCGGCGGGTGGCGGGGCTGGAAGCGGGGGCGACGAGGGCGGAGACGAGGGCGGAGACGAGGCGGCCGGCGCCGTCGCGCGCTGCGAGGAGCTCCAAAATTGCCTGTGCTTCGATGGTGGTGCGTCGTGTGGTCGGCACGGATTCGCGATTTGCTCTTGACTGCGTGTGAAGACAAAGGCACACGGATGCTCCTTTTTTTTTCCCGGCGCCGCTCGACCGCCGCCGCCCCGCGTTGGCGCGTGCAGCTCGAGGCTGATGCGCTCGGCGATCTGGCCCAGGCGCGTGCGCTCGAGGCGCGCCTTGGCGCGGCGGGCGTCGGCCTCGCTGGCGGGCAGGGTC
>Ga0105055_10003021_pt1 | contig 25813 bp, 30 predicted proteins | sample BON03_FD_78090 | JGI IMG/M metagenome (GOLD analysis project Ga0105055, IMG submission 78090) | Freshwater microbial communities from Lake Bonney liftoff mats and glacier meltwater in Antarctica - BON-03 | ecosystem: Environmental > Aquatic > Freshwater > Ice > Glacier meltwater | place: Lake...
GCCGATCACTCATTCGCGGGCGGCCCGGCGGTCCGCCCCTACCCCCGGCTTGCCGGGGCGCCTGCTCGCCGAAGCCTCGGCGCAGGCGGGCCAAAGTCCCAAACAAAAGAGACGTTGGTATCAGACTTCGCCCCCGATTTCGACCCATCAGGAAACACCCTCGCACTATCTTTTGATATTGAAGCATTCATTATTAATCGTTAAAAACATGGATTGTTAAGTTCAGTCACACTAACGCCCGCGATTGGGCTTCGTTCGCGCCTCGCCTCGTGCTCGGCGTGATCATGTTCGCCCACGGCACCCAAAAGCTGTTCGGCTGGTTCGGCGGCTACGGCCTTGAGGCCACTGGCGGCTTCTTTGCCGAGAAACTCGGGATGATGCCTGGAATCTTCTGGGCCGGACTCGCCGGCGGCGGCGAATTTCTCAGCGGAATTCTGCTCATCCTCGGCTTGCTCACGCGCTTCGGCGCGTTGACCAGCACCATCACCATGGTAGTCGCACTCGTCACGGTCCACGGCGGCGCGTTTTTCCTCCCGACCGGCATGGAATACATCCTCGCCCTCATCGCGCTGGCCATCGGCCTCTTCGTCAGCGGCGGCGGCGCCCTCTCCCTCGATGCCCGCCTCGCTCGCGCCGAGCAATAACCCTCATTCCCCCCCCCCCCAACGGTGAGTTGATTCACCTCAACCGCCCCAAGCTCATGAATCTGCTCGGTCTCCATCACATCACGGCCATTGCCTCCGATCCGAAGTCCAACGTGGACTTTTACTCCCGCGTCCTTGGCCTCGAACTTCTCCGCCCGAATATTTGCGTGCCCATGCAGGACAACACTTGGCCCATCCTCCAGCAGGACGCCGCAAAATTCGCCCGTGCCGACGCCCAATCGGGTCACGAGGTCAAGGTTATGACACCGGGCGCCAGTTGCTCGCTCTGATGCCGCCCAAGCCTTGCCAACCGGTGGTTTCACCCCACTCAACTTAGCCAAACCGAGCGTTTTCCGCCTTTTGGACGAATCCTCCCGATTGAAATCTCTCGCTTGCGCGAGCGGAGACCACCCTCCACCGTTGGCAAAAATCATGGCTTTCCCCAACCCTCCTCAGATTCTCGCGGACCGCACTCTCCCGGCCGCCAATCTGACCGAATCCCGAGATGAATCCCTCTTGCGCATCTACGCCTGGATGCAACTCGCCCGGTCCGCCGACAACCGCATCCTCGACCTCTTTCGCCAAGGCTTGATCAAAGGCACCGTGACCGGCGGCATGGGCAACGAAGGCTTGATCGTGCCCCTCGCGCTGCTCGCCGACAAAGGCCACGATGTGATTTCGTTTACCCATCGCGGTTTCGGGGGCCATTTGATCTGGGGCGACCACCTCTGCGATCACCTCAACCAGTATTTCGCCAATGCTAGCAGCCCGACCAAGGCGCGCGAGGGCAACATTCATCACGGCGATCCCAAGAACCGCTCGCTACCGATGATCAGTCACCTCGGCATCATGCTGTCGAACGTCGTCGGCGCGGTGGATTCCCAACGACGGCTCGGGCATCCCGCCGTCGGCTTCGCCTTCTTCGGCGACGGCTCATCGAGCACCGGCGATATTCACGAATCGATGAACCTCGCCTCGCTCCTCTCGTTGCCGGTCATCTTCGTCATCGAAAACAATCGCTACGCCTACTCCACCCCCGTCAAAGAACAATACGTCGGGGCCGAGCTCTGGCAACGCGCCCTCGGCTACGGCATGGAGGGCTTCGCGGCCGATGCGACCGACGTTGAAGCCTTTGCCCAAACCATTGCCGCCACGATCGAGAAAGTCCGCACGACTTCCCGTCCGGTGCTGATCGAAGTAAACACCCTGCGCCTGCGCGGACACGCCGCCTACGATACCTGCGACTACATGCCGAAGGGCGAGACGGAGTCGTTCTTCGCTCAGGATCCACTTCCTCGCCTGCGCGCGAAACTCGCCGACGCCGGACACAGCGCACGGCTCGACGAACTCGACGGCGAGCTTGCCGCGTTCCTCGAAGCCTCGATCAAAGCGACCTTGCCCATTCCTCGTCCGCTAGCCGGCGGCATGCTCGAAGAAGTCTTCGCCCCCGCCTCGCTCGACCTGTCGTGGAAACCCGAAACGGGAGCCCCCGAGCTCCTCAATTTCGCGCAGGCCCTCAACGCCGCTCATCGCAAGATCCTCACCGAGCGCCCTGAATCGCTCGTGCTCGGGCAGGACATCGGCACCTACGGCGGCGCGTTCAAGGTCACCGAGGGCCTCCTCCAAGAATTTGGTCGGCCCCGCGTGTTCAACACCCCGCTCGCCGAGAGCGCCTGCACCGGCTACGCGATCGGCCTCGCGGTCAACGGTCACCGCCCGATCGAGGAGTTCCAGTTCGCCGATTTCTCGACCGAGGCCTTCTCCCAGATCACCCAGAACGCCGCGACCTACTTTTTCCGCTCCGGCGCCGCCTGCCCGGTTGTTTTCCGCTTTCCATGCGGGACCGTCCAGCTCGGTTCTTTTCACTCTCAGGAACTTGAATCGACCTTTCTCTCGCTCCCCGGACTCAAGGCCCTTTACCCGAGCACGCCGCAGGATGCCTTCGACGCGCTCCTCGCCGCCTACGAAGATAACAACCCGGTTATCCTCTTCGAAAACAAGGCTCTCTATCGCTGCAAAAAAAAGCCGGTCGTCTGGAATCCCGATTTCCGCAAGGTTTGGGAACCCAAGCAACAGCGCAAAGGCGACTACGCCACCGTCGTCAGTTACGGCGAAATGCTGCATCTCGCCACCGAGGTCTGCGACTACCTCGCCGAGGAATACGAGACCACGTTTGATCTCTTCGACTTGCGCGGCCTCGCGCCGATGAAGCTCGATGCGATCGAGGCCTCCCTCGCCCGCACCGGCCGGTTGGTCGTGATCCACGAGGGCCGCCGCACTCACGGCTTCGGCGCGGAACTCGTCGCCCAACTCACCGAGGGCCACTTTTCCCAGCTCAAGGCCGCCCCTCTCCGCATCGCCTCGATGGATATTCCCGTTCCTTTCGCTCCCGAGCTCGAACACGTTTACCGTCCCAACAAGGACAGCGTGCTCGAGAAAATCGTCAACTGGATGGGCTGATCCCACAAACCTCCGCGCCCAATGCCGACCCCCGATCCCACGCCTTCCTCGATTTCGCCAGAAGCTTGGTCGCAGATCCGCCTCTTCGCCATGGACGTCGACGGCATCCTCACCGACGGCACCGTCCGGATTTCCTCAGACGGCACGGAAACCAAGGTCTTTTCGATTCTCGACGGGATGGGCATCGTCCGCCTCAACAAGATCGGCGTCGCCGTCGCGTGGATCAGCGGGCGTCCCTCCGAAGCCAGCACGCGCCGCGCCACCGAGTTGAAAGTGCCGCACCTCATCCAAGGTCGCACCGACAAACTCATCGCGTTGCAGGAGCTCGCCGAGCGGCTCCACCTGCGACCAGCGGAGTGCGTTTACATGGGCGACGACGATATCGACGCGCCCGCCATCGCCTGGGCCGGGATCGGCGTCAGCGTGCCCCACGCCATGCCCGCAGCCCTCGCCGCCGCCGACTATGTGACCACTCGCCCAGCCGGCCTCGGCGCCGTGCGCGAAATCTGCGAACATCTCCTGCAACCTCGCGGCCCCAACCCGGCATTGTGAAAAGCCTCGCCGTCATCTTTTGCGTGCTGGGTGGGACCGTCGCTCTCGCCGGCCCGTCGATCACCTCGCAAACGCCCGTGAGCAACTTCCGGTTGCCCACGTTCACGAAGGAGGGCCATCGCTCCATGCTGTTGCAAGGGACTAGGGCGATCATCGGCCCAGCGCAGATCGACCTCGAGGAGTTAAACCTCACTCTCTTTACCGGTGGCGCCAACAACGCCGTGGAAACAATCATTCTCAGCCCCGCTGCCTCCGCCGAACCGGAATCCGAAACCGTGCATGGGAGCGGCACTGTGCGCGTGATTCGCGACGATCTCGAGATCACCGGTCGCGGCTGGACCTACGACCACCGACAGAAAAGAGTTTCCATCGCCACGAACGCGAGGGTAGTTTTCCGCGCCTCGCTTCCCGATATTCTCAAATGAGCCGCTTCCCCCTTTCCTCTCTTCTGCTCGCCGGATTGCTCGCGGCCGGGCTGCGCGCCGCTGAGGAGCCACCGGCTACCGTGATCGAATGCGCCGGAGCCGCGGAAACCGTCAGCACCGACACCGAGACCATCGCGACCTTCCGCGACCAAGTCGTCGTCACCGGTAACAACCTCAAACTTTACTGCGACTTCCTTAAAGTCGTCGCCATCCGCAAGGGTGATCCCACCGCCACCATCGGCGAATACGGTTACTTCAAATCGCTCGTGGCGACCGGCCGCGTGCGCATCCTCCAAGGCGACCGCGAAGCCACCTGCGGTCGCGCCGAAGTTTTTCCCGGCGAAGATCGCATCGTGCTCAGCGAAAACCCTGTCGTGCGCAGCACGGATGACCAATACGTCGCCTCCGGGCCCCGCCTCGTGCTGTATCGCGGCCAGCGCCGCGCCGTGATCGAAGGCACCGACGATCACCGCGCGCGGATTACTCTACCGGCGATGAAAGATCTCGGTTTCGACGAAAAGAATGACAGCGCCCCCGCGGTGCCCCGCCAACCCTGATTGCCGATGTCCACCGCCGTCGCTCAATCCGAAATCAGCACCTCCGGGCTCGTCAAAACCTTCGGTTCACGCAACGTCGTCAACGGCGTCGACCTGAAATTCACCGCGGGTGAAGTCGTCGGATTGCTCGGCCCCAACGGCGCCGGTAAGACCACCACGTTTTATATGATTGTCGGCCTCGTGCCGGCGACCAAGGGCACGGTGACCCTCGACGGTCAGAACATCACCCACCAGCGCATGCATCAGCGCGCGCGGCACGGGATCGGCTACCTGCCGCAGGAAGCGTCCGTCTTTCGCAAGCTCACCGTCGAGGAGAACATCCTCGCCATTACTGAGGTCATCGGCGTGCCCCGCGCCGAGCGCGCCGCGATCGTCAAGCATCACCTCGAGGAGTTGAGTCTCACCCACGTGGCGAAACAAAAAGCGTTCACGCTCTCCGGCGGCGAACGCCGACGCCTCGAGATTGCCCGCGCCTTGGTGACCAAGCCGAAGTTTCTCTTGATGGATGAACCGTTCGCCGCGATCGATCCGATCTCCGTGGCCGAGGTGCAAAAGATCATCCTCCAACTCAAGGCCCGCGGCATCGGCGTGGTCGTCTCCGACCACAATGTGCGCGAAACCCTGCGCATTGTCGACCGCGCCTACTTGATCCATGAAGGCAAAGTGCTCACCCAAGGGCCCGGCGACTTCCTGATCAAAAACCCGCAAGCACGGGAGTTTTACCTCGGCCAGAATTTCAACCTCTAGAACGCATGAAAAAGGAAGTCCACGGCATCACAGTTGCCCATTTCTATGCGAGCTACCGCGAGAGGCTGAAACTCGAGCTGCTCACCTCGCCAAGCAAGGGCATGCACCGGATGATCAAGGAGGGCTCGATCAATCGTCCGGCCCTTGCCCTCACTGGCTTCTTCAAATATTTCGCGAATAAGCGTATTCAAGTCCTCGGCGCGGCCGAGATGACTTATCTCAAGACGCTCAATCGGGAAACTCAGACGAAGATCTTTCAGCAGATGGTGAAGAAGCACATCCCGTGCTTAGTGCTGACGCGAAATTATCACCCGACCCCGGCTCTGCTCGAAGTCGCCGAGAAGATGGAGCTGCCGGTTTTCCGCACCCACATGATCACGATGAACTTCGTGAACCTCGGCACCCTTTGCATCGATAACGAGTTCGCCCCATCGACCACGGAGCACGCCACCACCCTCGATATCAAGGGCATCGGCGTGCTGCTGCGCGGCTCCAGCGGCGTCGGTAAGAGCGAGTGCGCCCTCGCGCTGATCGAGCGCGGCCACTCCCTCGTCTCCGACGATCTCACGGTGATCAAACTCCTCGATGAACGGGAACTGATGGCAACCAGCCGCCCGCTCAACCGCGGTTGGATGGAGTGCCGGGGCATCGGCATCATCAACGTCGGCGAGATGTTTGGCGTGCGCTCGGTGCGCTTGGAAAAACGCATCGACCTCGTGGTTTCACTGCAAGATTGGACTCCCGAAGTCGTCGAAGAGCGCACGGGTCTCGAGGAGAATTACTACGAAATCCTCGGCAAAAACGTGCCGCACATCGAACTCTATGTTCGCCCCGGTCGCGACATGGCCCGCCTCGTCGAAGTGGCCTCGCTCACGCAGGCCCTCAAGCGAATCGGTCACGATCCGGCGAAGGAATTCAACGATCAACTGATCGCCTACATGTCCAAGCAGTCGTCGAATCGGGAAACGCCGATCGAACCCTTTGACACTGAGGAACGACGTCCAAGTATTTGAGCATGTCTGTTTCTTCCCCCCGCCACGACGGTCGCACTTTCGACCAACTCCGCCCGATCACTTTTCAGGAGGGCATCGCCCCCTACGCCACCGGCTCGGTGCTAGTTTCCTTCGGTGACACCCGCGTGATCTGCGCCGCGACGATCGAGCCCAAGGTGCCGGGTTGGATGCGGCAACAGGGCGTCAAGGGCGGCTGGCTCACCGCGGAGTATTCCATGTTGCCCTACTCCACCTTGGGCCGGAAACAACGCGACATCTCCAAGGGGCGAATCGACGGGCGCACCGTGGAGATCCAACGCCTGATCGGGCGCTCACTGCGGGCCGTCATCGATTTGAAAAAACTCGGCGAGAACACCCTGTGGGTCGATTGCGACGTGCTCCAGGCCGACGGCGGCACGCGCACCGCCTCGATCACCGGGGCCTATCTCGCCACGCGCCTCGCTGTGCAAAAGCTGCTCGACGAAGGCAAACTCGCCCAGAATCCGCTGACCGATTCCGTCGCCGCCGTGAGTGTGGGCGTCTTTAAAAACGAAGAGCTGCTCGATCTAAATTACGTCGAAGACAAGGACGCCGAGGTCGACTTCAACGTCGTCATGACCGGTCAAGGGCAGTTTGTGGAAGTGCAGGGCACCGGCGAAGCGACGACCTTTTCCAACGACCAGTTGCAAAACCTGCTCAAGCTCGCCGCCACTGGCCTCAAGGAGCTCTCCTCGATGCAGGCAGGGTTTCTCACCCAGCAATTGCTTAAGAGCTAGCACCAGCCGGCTTCGCTTTTTCCTCGGCGATCCCCACGGCCTCAAAATTCCCGCGCTCCGCCGCGCTCACGAATCCTTCGGTCACGCTCTTGAGCCGTTCCCAGCGATCTCGGATCGTGCGCGCCTCCTGATTTGTGATGACGTTATCCGACGACGACACCGCGATCGTCGCCAGCATGTCGGCGAAATCCTGCACGATATCGTTGGTCAACGGAATCAGCTGGCCGGTGTGTTTCACCGTTTGGGGATTCCGGATGAAAAACCCGCCGCTTTGTTCACAAACCCATTGCGCAAATCGCGTATCGCCGGTCGAGGCGATCAACTGCCCGACTCGGTCCAGCGGATTATGCGCCCCGCTTCCATCGGCGGGCGGCTCCGCCCACTTGTAGATCAAAGACAAGGACAACCCTAGGTCGCTTGCAATCTGCTTGGCACTGGTGTCTTTCAAAACCTCCCGGAGGACCTCATGCGATTCCATGCCGCGACGCTGAACTTGGCATAAGCGAAACGCAATCCCGTCTGCACCTCTGCTAACGACTTCCCTCCTTAGTATTTTTGAGTGTCCTCTTCCGTCAGGTTCTGGCTCAATCGACCACCTCCCCATGAATATCCACGAGTATCAGGCCAAAGAGCTATTCGCAAAATTTGGCGTTCCCGCCCCCCAGGGCGCCGCGGCCACCTCCGCCGACAGCTTTGATCGCGCCCTCGAGTCACTTCCCGAAGGCCCGACGATGGTAAAATCCCAGATTCACGCCGGCGGGCGTGGCAAGGGCACGTTCACCAACGGCTATCAAGGGGGCGTCAAATTCTGCAAAACCAAGGCCGACGCCAAGGAAATCGCCGGCAAGATGATCGGCCAAACTCTCGTCACCGCCCAGACCGGTGCGGCCGGCCGCAAGGTCCAAACCGTCTACTTCACTGCCGCGAGCGACATCAAGAAGGAATACTACCTCGCGATCCTCCTCGACCGCACCACGTCCAAGCCCGTGATCGTGGCCTCGACCGAAGGCGGGGTGGAAATCGAGAAAGTCGCCCACGAGACTCCCGAAAAGATCTTCAAAGTCTTCGTTGATCCCGCCTACGGCCTCGCCGATTTCCAAGTGCGCGAGCTCCTCTTCGGCCTCGGCCTCAAGGGCGCGGAGGCCAAGAACGCCGCCCAGCTCATCCGCAATCTTTACACGATGTTCTGGGAAACCGACGCCGCCATGGTCGAGGTCAACCCGCTCATCACCACGCCCGACGGGCAAGTCCTCGCGCTCGACGCCAAGGTCTCGTTCGACCCCAACGCGCTCTTCCGGCACCCAGAAATCGTCGCCCTTCGCGATCTGAATGAAGAGGACCCGAAGGAAATCGAAGCGTCCAAATACGACCTGGCCTACATCGCCCTCGACGGAAACATCGCCTGCCTCGTCAACGGCGCGGGCCTCGCAATGTCGACGATGGACATCATCAAGCACTACGGTGGCAACCCCGCCAACTTCCTCGATGTCGGCGGAGGCGCCTCCAAGGAAAAGGTGGTCGCGGCCTTCAAAATCATCCTCGGCGACGCCAATGTGCAGGGCATCTTCGTCAACATCTTCGGCGGCATCATGGATTGCAACGTAATCGCCGAAGGCATCGTCGACGCCGTCAAGGAAGTCGGCCTCAAACTCCCCGTCGTCGTCCGCCTCGAAGGCAACAACGTCGCCGCGGGTAAAGCCACCCTCGTTGCCTCCGGCCTCGCCCTCGTCTCGGGCGACACCATGGCCGACGCCGCCCAAAAAATTGTCAAACTCGTCGCCTGAGCGCTCAGGGCAAGACCGTCACTCGTCATTCGTAAATCGTAAATCCCATGAGCATTCTTATCTCCCCCGAAACCAAGATCATCGTCCAAGGAATCACTGGTGCCTTCGGCGGCAAGCACGCCCAGCTGTCCCTCGATTATGGCACCCTCGTCGTCGCGGGCGTGACGCCCGGCAAAGGCGGGCAAACTTTTGAACACGGCGACAAGAAGATCCCGATCTTCAATACCGTCGCCGAGGCCGCCGCCGCTACCGGAGCGACCGTTTCCACTATCTTCGTGCCCCCGCCCTTCGCCGCCGATGCCATCCTCGAATGCGTCGCCGCCGGACTCGACCTTGCCGTCTGCATCACCGAGGGCATTCCGATCAAGGACATGATCCGCGTTAAGCGCACCATGGCCGGCGCGAAGACCCGCCTCATCGGCCCTAATTGCCCCGGCGTCGTGACGCCCGGCACCGGCGAAGGCTCCACGGGCGGCTGCCGTATCGGGATCGCCCCCGGCTACATTCACCGGAAGGGCCACGTCGGCGTGGTTTCCCGCTCAGGCACCCTCACCTACGAGGCCGTGTTTCAAATTACCTCCAAGGGCCTCGGCCAGTCGACCTCCGTCGGCATTGGCGGCGATCCGGTCAACGGCACCAGCCACCTCGATGTGATCAAGCTCTTCAACGAAGACCCCGACACCAAGGGCATCATTCTCATTGGTGAAATTGGCGGCAATGCCGAGGTCGAGGCCGCTCGCTGGATCAAGGCGAATTGCCAAAAACCCGTGGCCGGCTTCATCGCCGGAGCCACCGCTCCTCCGGGGCGCCGCATGGGCCACGCCGGGGCCGTCGTCGGCGGCCACGAAGACACTGCCGAAGCCAAGATTGCCGTCTTCAAAGAATGCGGCATCGAGGTCGCCGAAACCCCTTCCGACATGGCCGATGCCCTCCTGCGGGCCGCCAAGGCCAAGGGTGTGAGTTTAGACTAAGCCCGTCAGGCTGATGAAGGAAAAGGAAGTGCTGGCTCACACACTCCGGTCATGGCTCGCTGGTCCTAGCGAACATGTCGGCAGCACGGCTGTTCCTAGATTGCAGGCAAAGCCGGTGATCGATATCACGGCCGCGGACAAGACACTCGAAGAATCACATAATACGATTAGTGCCGTTCGAGGCTTAGATTATCACTATGCTCCTTATCAGTCGGATATGATGCCTTGATTTTGCAAACCACGGCCATCATTTCGAACGCATCATCTGCACCTCGGGCCTTTCGAAAGCCAACTATCGATAGCGCAGATTAAGTTTCGGGATCGGCTTCGCCAAGACAGGGAATTCGCAGCCGAGTATTTCGAGCTAAAGAAAAAACTAGCGGCATCTTTTCCCCACAACCGTGACGCCTACACCGAAGGCAAATGTGAATTCGTTGCGAGAGTCATCAGGGAAGTATGATCAACATGAAGAGATCGCCCTGCTAAAACGGCACTTCTTCGTCCAGATCCATATTACCGGCACCGGCCTCGGGTTCAGTCAGGGGAGGACCATCGTCCTCAGGTGCAGGCGCACCACCAGCGGCATTGACTGACTCAATCTTCCAAGCGTTTAGATTGACGTAGTAGTTTTCCTTCCACTCACGACCGCGGACGTCGAAGGACACTTTGATCTCATCGCCCTCTTTGAGCTCGGCCACGAGGCCGACTTTGTCCTTAACGGTCTCGAACTTGATGTCCTGCGGGAAACGGCCATCAGGAACGGTGATCACGAACTCGCGCTTGTTAAAGCCACTCCCGAAAGTCTGCTCGGCGAAAATTTTCTTAACTGTGCCAGTGATATCAAACATGGAGCCAAACGTGACGACTAGGCACGAAGTCGGCCAGCCAGCTTTTCAAAAAATTGTCGGTCTTCCCATTCGGGGGAATGCGGGTTGATGAACGACTCCTTGGCAAGGAGGCAGACTCCCCAAAACACCTCGATTTCCTCCACCACCCGACTCAGTAAACCCAAACACTGCCCCCCATCATGGGACACGGCGACCAAAACCTCAATCTACCCGGCGATCATAATTTCGCACCCGATCCAAAACGCGTCCAAGAACTGATCGCGCTTATCGACGGGCCGTTTCGCCTCGGCAAACCCGCGACAGATCGCATTCCGGAAATGGCGGCAGGCCGCTAGATGTGAGTTTCAGAGTTTGAGAGTGCACCCCTCCCCTCTGCCCGGATTAGCCGCGAGCTTGCGTCAGGTGCCTGCGGCGGGGCCTCCGCTTTGAAACAGTCCAACGGGATCCGACCCTGAGAGAATCGCTCGAGTCCTGAGGCACGCTCCAGGATGCGATGGGCGACCTTTCTGTTCGCAACCAGCGACTTGGCGGCTCGAATAATGCCCCTCCCCCTCTCGGAGGGGGTATCCCTGCAGAGGGAGCGCCAACTTTGGGTCTATTTCAAATATAACAAAAATAATGCTGGACGAATGTGCGTCCTATGATGCAGGTTGGCTCCGCATCAGGAACGAGTCAGCCCTCAAAAGCTGGCTCCGCCAACCGGGCCGGGAGCGGCCACGGTGGATCGAGGGAAACCTCGGATGTGCGTCACCCGCAAGGGGGGCGAACCAAGAACGCTCCCGAAGACGAGACCGATCTGATGCACTTCAGGTCGGTTTTTTGTTTTCTATCCCTGCTGCGCGAACCTGCAACCACAGACCCTCACGCAACATGTCAATCATCACGAAACTCCCCGGTATCCGTGTCCGCACGGACAATCCTAATCACCACCTGTGGAACAACCACGGGACTTGGTTCCTGCACTACACCGTGCATCCGACGCCCTTCACCAAGGAGCGGATTCGCCGTTCGCTCGGCACGAAGGACCTCACCATCGCCCGCGAACGCCGCGATTCCTTCTTCGCGCACCCCGCGAGCGAAGCCAACAAAGCCGCCGCGGCCGCCAGCGCCCGCAAAGAAGCTGCCGCGTGAGCTCGCCCTTTCGAGTGCTGCGTTTCCGCTCACCCGGAAACGAAGGGATCGCTATGCCCGATACCCGAGTCCTGCTGGATGTGCTGGTGGATCAACATCCCACTCCGGTTGGGCATATCGTGCAACTCGCCGCTGGTCAGGGCACGCCCATCCGTTGGTCGTTCATCCGCAGCGACGGCCGGGCCACCGGGTTGCAGAGCACGATTTCTCGGCGCGAGTTGGAGGGTCAGATTCAAGATCACTTCTTCCTCGAGCTCGTCGCCGACCGGCGGCATACCGCGTAAGCGGCCACCCTTTGATTGAATCTCAAAGCCGCGCTTCCCAGTGCGGCTTTTTTTGACAAGCTCACCGCCATGGTTCCCCTTACCTTCGCCATCATCGGCTGCGGCAGCCGAGGTCGCACCTATGCCCAAGCGATCAGTCGCACGCCGGACCGCTACCAGATCGTCGCCGTCGCCGACCCCAACCCAGATCGAGTGGCCCGCCTCCAGGCGATCGCCGGTAACGAGTCGGTGCGCGTCTTCGCCAACGATCGCGAGCTCCTCACGGCGGGCAAACTGGCCGACATCGTCATCATCACCACGCAGGATGCCGACCACGTGCAACCGTGCGCCGCGGCGATGGCCGTCGGCTACGACGTAATTCTTGAGAAACCGATCGCCCCCACTTTTCGCGAAGTCCGTTGGCTTGAGACTGAAGCCGAACGCCTCGGGCGGCGAGTGCTGGTGTGCCACATCCTGCGCTACACGCCGTTCTACACTCAGATCAAGGCCCTGCTCGATTCGGGCGCGATCGGTCGGATCGCCACCGTCACCGCCACCGAAGGCGTCGGGCCGTTTCACCAAGCGCATTCTTATGTGCGAGGACACTGGAGTGTCGTCGAAAACTGCACCCCCATGATCATCGCCAAGTGCAGTCACGATCTCGACATCCTCTCGTGGCTGATTGAGGCCCCGTGCGAGCGAGTCTCCAGCTTCGGTTCCCTCGCCCACTTCACCGCCCGCCAACGTCCCGTCGGCGCTCCCGACCGATGCATCGAGGGGTGCCCCGTGGCCGCTACTTGCGACTACGATGCTCAACGCTACCTCACCGATCAGCGACATTGGCTGCAATGGGTCTTTGATGGCGGAGTCGATGCGCCGGACGACGCCATCAAGGATTGGCTCCGCACCTCCCCGTGGGGGCGCTGTGTTTACCACGGCGAGAACACCGCCGTTGATCGGCAGGTCGTGGCGATGGAGTTTACCAACGACGTCACGGCCACCTTGACCATGACGGCCTTCGACACCGGACGCAGTTTGGAAGTGCGCGGGACCGATGGCGTGCTGCGCGCCGGATCGACCGTGCGAGACTTCACCGGACACGACATCGCACTCACCGATCATCGCACTGGCCGCACGATCTACCACGATGTGCCGTTGAAAGAAGGCGAGTATGCCGGACATGGAGGCGGCGATGAGGGCCTGATCGAAGCGGTGGAGGCCGAGTGGAGGAATCCGAATCCAGCGCAGATGCGCTCTTCTTTGCAACGCTCCGTCGAAAGTCACGCCATGGGTTTTGCCGCCGAGGATGCCCGCCTCAGCGGCGCCGTGATTTCAATGGAGACGTATCGCCGCCAACACCAGTAACGATCGGCGAGCTTAACGGCGGCTCGCGAATAGGCTCATCTCGCTGTCGGCGAAAACGGCGCTCATCAGGGAATCACGAGACGCTGACCCGGACGCAAGACGTTTTCCTTGCTCAACACAGCACGGTTGGCCTCGTAAATCTCCTGCCACCGATTCGACGTGCCGTAGTAGCGCAGACTGATCCGCGACAGAGAATCGCCCTCGACGACCACGTGATCGCGAGAAACTGCCTGAGTGGGCGTGCTGTTCGTCGGGGCGCTCCGCGTGTTCGGGCGGTTCGCGCTGCCGGCTGTTGGTAAACCCAGCCGCTGAGGCAATCTGGTCAAGCGTGTCCTGCGCTTGGCGCAAGCGCGTCGACAGCGCAGCGTTGTCCTGCTGCAACGACGCGATCCGCGACGTGCGGTCGCGTTCCATCGCTTGCAGCGTGTTGCTTAAACGCGTGTTCTCGGTGCGGGCCGCATTCAAGTCGCGCTGCGCCACTGCCAGCTGTTCACTTGCGTTACTGAGCGAGGCGAGCTGACGTTCCGCCTCGGAGCGCGCAGCTTCGACGCCCGCGAGCCGGAAATTTTCCTCCGACAACGCCGCGAGGCGAGCGGTGACCAATTCCAAAGTCTGTTGGAGAGCCGCGTTGTCGGCGGCAAACTTCGTGCTGCCCGCTGCTTGCGCTTGCGACGTGCGTTCGTGGTCGGCAAGTTGAGTCTTCACGCGCTCCAACTCCGACCCAAGTCGTGCGGCCTCGGTGTCAGCCCCACCCAACCGGTTCGCTTCGCTTGAGAGCGCGGCGACGCGCGCCCCGAAGTCGTCGACCCGAGTTTGCAGCGCTGCATTGAGCGTCTTGAGTTGGTCGGCACTCGTCGCTTGCTCGGCCGCGAGGCGTCGTTGCTCGGTCAACTGCTTGCGCAGGGTCTCCAACTCCGTCTGCGACTGATTGGCCTCCGACTGCACCCGCGCGAGCTGCACGGTTAACGCCGCCTTGTCCTTACCGAGGCGATCGTTGATGCCAGTCAACTCGGCCACGCTGCTGCTTTGGCGGTCGACCGTTTCATCCAACTCTGCCAGTTTCGCCTGCAGCGCAGACAACTCTGTTTGCGCGCTGGTGGCCGAGTTTGCGCTCGACGCATAATTCTGCCGCAGGGTCGCCAACTGTTTCTCGGCAGTGCCAAGTTTCGAGAACAAGTCGCTCACCTGACTGCTCTGTTCGTCGCGCTCTTTCGTGAGCTGCTGGTTGGCCGGAGCGAGTTTCTCCAATTGCGACCGCGCGTCGTCGAGGTCGGCTTGAATCGTGCTCTTCTGCGCCATCTGAGCGCGCATCAACGAACGGTTCACTTCCGACAGCGCTTGATTGGTCTGGCTCGACAAACTGAGCTGTTCAGCGAGCGACGAAAGTTCCTTGGCCGAACGCGCTCGGTCCTGCGCCAGTTGGTTCTCCAGCTGGGTGACCTGCGACTGGAGGGTCGTCAACTCCAGCAGCAGCGCCTGCGAATCCGGCAGCGCCTGCATGGCCTGCGACTTCGCCGCCAACGCGGCCGCGACACCCTTCTGCGCGTTATGCAAATCTTGCTGCAACGACGCCACCCGCTCGGTCAGGTCGGCCACCGCCGTGTTGCGCTCCGCGAGCACCCGCGCCGCTTCGTCAATCTCCACAATGTATCCGGCTTTTCCCTGGGAAATCATCGCGGACGACGAAGAGAACGAACGGTTGGCCGCGGCCAACCGTTCGTTCTCTTGCTGGAGCAGCTGCAACTGTGACTTCAACTGCGCGCTCGACTGGAGGAGCCCCTGATTGGCCGTCGTCAGTTCGTCGAGCGATTGCTCTTGGGAAGCAAGACGGGTATTCGCCGTCGTCAGCTTCGGTTCTAGCCCCGTGTTGAGATCACTCTGATCCTTCGCCAGATCGAGATCGCGACGGAGGGTAGAAATCTGGGCCTGCAAAGTTTGCTGCGCCTGCGCCAACTGATCGCGGTCGGTGGTGACCGCTTGCAACTGCTTCATCGCCTCGGCCGCGCCGGATTGGGCGGAGGTCAGAGCCGCCTGCAGTAACTTGAGCCGCGTGTTGGCCGTATTAGTCGCAGCCTGTTGCGGAGAATGACCAGCCACGTCGCGCTGCAGAGTCTCGACTTGATCCGCCAAGCGGGATTTATCCGCGAGGGCCGTTTCAAGGTCGAATTGGGCGCGACGGAGGTCGCTGGCGAGATTGGAAAGCTGATCGTTGGCGGTGCCGGCGGTCGCAGCCTCACGGCTGCGCTCAGCCGTAAGGGCATCGAGGCGGGATTGCAGGGCTTGCTCGCTTTCACGAGCTCCGCGCAACTCGGACTGCAGGCTCTCAACTTGGCCGGAGATCTCACGATTGCCGGAGAGTTGCGCGGTTTGGTTCGAGAGAGATTTTTTGAGGTCGTTGACTTGCGATGCCAAATTGCGATTCGAATCCTCCAAGCTGCGGGCAAAGGAATCAGCTTCCCCTGCCTTCGCTTGGGCCGCTGCGAGTTCGCGGGCATATCGGCTCGCGCTGACTCTCAAATCGCCCTGGGCGGCCTGCATTTGCACGCGGATCTCCTCCGTCTCGCGCATCGCCGCCACGAGGTTGCCTTGGGTGTTCGCCAATCGCGCATTCAGCGAGGCGACTTCGCCAACGGCGCCCTGATCAGCCGCCGCCGCTAGGCGTCGCTCTAAATCCGTTTTCTGGGCCAGCGCGGCATCGCGAGCTTTCTGGGCATCGGTCAAGGCCTGGGCGAGCTGCTCGTTGCGTTGAGTGGCCAACTGCAAGTCCGCGCGCGCCTGACTGCCTGCGGCCGCTTGCGTCTGTAATTGTTTGAGGGCGTCGGACGACAAACCCACTGCGTCGAGCCGAGCGGCCGTGGAGACCAATTTTTGATTGGCCTCGCGCATCTCGTCGAGCTCGCGTTGGAGGGTCGCCAAATCGGAGGACGATCGATTCGCGGAAGCGTCCGATGCTAAATCCGGTTGATTCCTCAACTTGGCCTCGGCGATCCGCAGTTTGCGATGGAGTGAAGCCAACTCGGAGGTCGACCGCCGAACTTCGCGATTCAGGCGATCGTTAAGCTCTCGCGCCTGCACTAAGCGAATATCCTCGGAGTCACCCGGCTTTGCCGAGGACCGGATCTCGGAAAGACTCTTGTTCTCCTCGGTCAATCGCGCGGTCGCCGCGACGGCATCGAGCAACTCCCGCTCGAGTCGGGTGCGTGGCTCCTCCGCCTGCTGCTGAGCCTGCTGCTGCGCCGCGCGCAGTTGGGCGTTCTCGGCCATGAGCTGGTCGACCTTGATCCGCAACGAATCGTCGCGAGGGTCGGAAGTCGGGGCCGGAGCAGTCGGTGACGACCTTGGGGTCGAGGCGATGGCGGGAGTTCCGCTCTGAAATTGAGCGAGGCGCGCCTTGGCCTTCTGCAAATCGGCCGAGCTGAGGCGCTGGGCAACCATGTCGCGGCCCAGTGGCTGCACGCCGTTTTCGACGGCGAGACTGAACCAAGCGTAAGCGTCGATCATGTTGGAGACCAAGCCGCCCCGACCCTCCGCTAGCATGATGGCGTAGTTATTCTGGGCGGGGCCGTAACCTTGCTGGGCGGACTCGAGATATAATTTCGCCGCCTCCGCTTGGTTGACGGCCGAACCCCGGCCCTCCTCGAGCATCAACGCCAAATTGTAGCTTGCCCGGCTGTAGCCCTGCCCCCGCCGCCCTGCGATACCAAGTCTGGGCTAGCTCGTCGTTCTTAGATATACCACGGCCCATTTCGTAGCCGAGGCCGAGATTATACTGGGCTTCGACGACGCCTTGCTCACCAGCCTGGCGGAACCAGAGCAACGCTTCAAAAGGGTCCTGCGCCACCCCGAGCCCGCTGGCATACATGTTGCCCACGTTGAACTGCGCGGGGGCAAAACCCTGCTGCGCCGCTTTCTGGTAATAGGCGAACGCCTTCGGTAGACTCACCGGCCCCCCGCGGCCCAGCTCACTCATCATGCCAAGGTTGAAATTGGCCGGAGCATAACCTCGGCCGGCGGCCAAACTGTAGTGGCGCAAGGCCTCGGCGTCGTTCTGCGGCACCCCTTGGCCATTGGCATACATGTTGCCCAAGGTGTTGTCGGCCGCGGCGTCGCCCACTTCTGCTTGAGTCTGCAAGGCAGCGATATCCGTCTGCGCAGGTGCCGTCCCCAATCCGAGGACCACGCTCACCAAAGCTCCGATCGCGAGACGGCGTTTCTTTTCGAACAACGGTGACAATCTGAGGGTTCTGGTGGGACTAGGCACGGACTTCGTTTAAAGAGAAAACCCTAGTCGGGAGCAAGGCAGCATCTTGCATCCCGTGGATAATCTTCTTGTCCGGGGGACAGAAAGTCGCGAGGGCGCCGCCCAGTTTCGTCTCTCCACCGATCACAAAATAATAGGGACACAACCGGAGACGCCCGTCGACTTCGCGCACCTGCTGCTCTCGATCAAAGACCCGATGGCGCACTCGCCGCGGCTTTCGGTAAGTTTGCAAGACGTGCAAACTGCTTTCAGCCATCGCTACGGCGCGCTCCACTCCCGCCTGCCATTCCTGCTTCGAACTGTCGCTGCCCAAGACCACGCTGCGCGCCCCCCACGCGGTCTCGTGATAACCACTGATCTTGATAATCAAGTCGCGCTCCTTCTGCGTCGCCCCAATCAAATCGGCCCAGCTGTTGAGGGGCCTCCCGGCCGCCGACGGAGCATCCAGGACTGCTCCGGGAGGCAATGGCGCTGGATCCATGACCCACGTCGCCGGGATCAACCGGCGAAGTAACTTGAGCGATCGTTTACTCAGCGTCTCGACCCAGAAATCCTGCAGCAGGTGGTGGTGAAACAGCGCCAACGTGAGTTTCTCTTCCTGAAACGGGCGCATGGGAGGCACGATCTCGACTTCGCCCACATTCCACGCCGACATGATAAACTCTTTCGTCGCGATGTTGGGCAGGTCAAAGAGTTCAAAGAACCGATAGATCACATCGATCTTCTCTGGATTGCCCTCGGCATCAAAAAACAGGGAATCTTCCAACGGAAACAAATCCTCCGGCCGCATGCAAAACACGCGCCGCCCTTGCCGCTGCAGTTGCTCCGCGAGCCACTGCATCTCGGGCCGGTAGGTTGCAGCCTCGTCGCTGACCACGAGGGCGATCAAGGGGTTCTGCACCCGCGGACGCCGCGTCGCGATCGATTGATAGAACAATTCGATCATGGCGTCCTCCCCCCCAATGATCGACCCCTGCACCGAGTAGAGACGGTTGAGAAACGCCGTGAGGCCGATGCCGCCCGGCACTGAATCCAGCTCGGTCATCACAAATCCGTCGTCCGTCAACAAGAGATCTGGACGCAGCACCGAGGGGAACATCCCGCGATTCCTCGGGTCGCGCGCGTGCGCCACGAGGTCAGCCGGCTTCCCGCGATCGAGATAATCGAGCACCCAAGGCGCCCGCAGCGGCTTGTTGCGCAACAAATTCTTGCCGGCAGCCGCTCGCAGATAGAGCGTCTCCAGTGCTTGGTGAAATTCGAGGCAGGTTGCCCCGATCTCGACCAATTCCGCCGCTTGCTCTTCAGTCAATCGCCACGCTTCGGGCGAGAGCTGCCACGTCTTGTTCTCAAACAAAGGTTGGGCCGCGAGGTCGGCTTTGATTTGTTCGTAAGCGAGGTCGGTCATGAATTTGAAAACTGACGGACTGAATGGCGGAAGCGCCGAAATGTCGAACCGCGACGAGAAATAAGCCGACCCCGCGCGATCAATTCGGCGAATCCCCCGACGCCGACTTACTCATCATCCATCTGGATATCCTTGTTGCGATGACGCGGACATCCCGCGCGCAACCACGCGTTGATGAATTTCTCCAAATCGCCATCGAGGACTTCTTGCACGTCGGTGTTGCTGATACCCGTCCGCAGATCCTTCACCATTTGGTAAGGTTGCATCACGTAGCTGCGAATCTGCGCGCCCCAGCCAATTTCGCCTTTCTCACCGTAGAATTTCTCCATCTCGCTCCGCTGAGCATCGAGCTTCTTTTCGTAGAGGCGCGCCTTGAGCACCTTCATGGCGCTGGCCCGGTTCTTGATCTGGGAACGCTCGTTTTGGCACACCACCACTAAGCCCGAAGGGTTGTGGGTGATTCGCACCGCAGAGTCGGTGGTGTTAACCCCCTGCCCGCCCTTGCCAGACGAGCGGTAAACATCGACACGAATCTCCGTCTCGGGAATCTCGATGTCGATATCATCGTCGACTTCAGCGACGACATCGACTGCGCAAAATGACGTGTGGCGACGCTTGTTCGAGTCGAACGGACTGATCCGCACCAACCGATGCACGCCGCGCTCGGCCTTGGCGTAGCCGTAGGCGTTTTCGCCCTTGATCAGGAAGGTCGCCTTGCTGATGCCGGCCTGGTCGCCGTATTGCACATCCATCAGCTCGACCTCGAAGCCGCTGCGCTCAGCCCAGCGATTATACATCCGGAAGAGAATATCAGCCCAGTCGTTCGACTCAGTGCCGCCCGCGCCCGCTTGAATCGAAAGAAACGCGTTGTTCGCATCAAACCGCTCCGTCAGAAATGAGGCGATCTCGATCATGTCGAGCTCGTCGCCCATCGCGGCGGAAGTCGCCACGAGTTCCTGCTCAAACGATTCCCGCTCGCCGCCCTCCGCCATCGCGATGAGCTCGAGCATCACCTCGAACTCGTCGACTTTCTTTCGAAATGCGACGATGGGCAACGCGGTGCCCTTCAAGCCGTTGAGCTTGGCGATGTGCTTTTGCGCGCGATCGTTGTTATCCCAAAACTCCTGAGCGCCCATCTGAGCCTCCATCGCCTCAATTTCCCTGAGCTTTTGTTCGCAGTCAAAGAAACCTCCATAAGTGCCCGGCGCGCTTTTTGATGTTCTCGATGTGGTCGAATGTCTCGGGGGAAATCATGATGAAACGTTTACCGTTGGCACCCACCGAACGGTCGCAAGCGGAATCGATCAGGGCGCGGCCCCGCCCGTCAACTCCGCAGAGTGCCTGAGGCTTTCTCGCTCAAATAGCTGGCGTAGGTCTGAGCCACGCCCTCGCGCAGCGCGATCCTCGCCGTCCAGCCGAGGGTCGCGAGTTTGGAGACATCCATCAATTTCCGCGGCGTGCCGTCGGGTTTGCTGGCATCCCATGCAATCCGGCCGGTGAAGCCCACGGTGTCGGCGATGATCTCTGTCAGTTCCCGAATCGTTACGTCCGTGCCGGTGCCGACGTTGATCCAATCCGGTGGCTCGTCCTTCCGAAGCAGAAACGCACAGGCATCAGCCAGATCGTCGACGTGGAGAAACTCGCGCTTCGGCGAACCCGTGCCCCAAGCCGACACTTCGGCTGCACCCGATTCCTTCGCTTCGTGAAACTTGCGGATCAGCGCCGGTATTACATGCGAGTTTTGCAGATGGTAGTTATCCCCCGGACCGTAGAGGTTGGTGGGCATGGCCGAGTGAAACAGCGCGCCATGCTGCCGACGGTAAGCCTGACACAACTTCAGGCCGGTGATCTTCGCGATGGCGTAGGCTTCGTTGGTCGGTTCGAGCGGTCCGGTGAGCAGACAGTCTTCCGACATCGGCTGGGGTGCCAGCTTCGGATAGATGCAGGAACTCCCGAGAAAGAGGAGCCGCTTCACGCCGGCCTTCCACGCACCGTGAATCGTGTTGGTGGCGATCGCGATGTTATCGAAAAGAAAGTCTGCCGGGTAGGTTTGGTTCGCATGAATGCCGCCGACCTTGGCCGCGGCAATGATCGCTACCTCGGGTTTCGCCTGCGCGTAAAAGGCCTCGACGGCCGATTGATTCATCAAGTCGAGCTCTCGGCGCGAACGCAGGATCAATTCCACGCCGGATTCGCGTTCGAATCGCCGCACGAGCGCGCCGCCCACCATCCCGTTGTGACCTGCGACAAACAACTTCATACAAACGGCGTGCGGGAGACGTCTGGCAAACTCGCGATCTGGGCCTCGCGTTTGGCGAGATCGAGGTCGGCTTCGGTCATGATTTTGACCAGCTCCCTAAACTTCACCTTCGGCTCCCAGCCGAGCTGCTTCTTCGCCTTGGCGGGATCGCCAATCAGCAGCTCCACCTCGGCCGGGCGTTCGTAGCGGGCGTCATAATCGACATATTTCTCCCACTCCAGATTGAGCAGGCCGAAGCACTCCTGAATGAACTCCTTCACGGAATGCGCCTCGTTGGTCGCGACCACGTAGTCGTCGGGCTGGTCCTGCTGGAGCATCATCCACATCATTTCGACGTATTCCTTGGCGTAACCCCAGTCGCGCTTAGCCGCGAGGTTACCCATGTAGAGCTTCTCTTGCAGACCCATCTTAATCCGGGTCGCCGCTCGCGTGATCTTACGAGTCACAAAAGTCTCACCACGACGCGGGCTCTCGTGATTAAAGAGGATACCGTTGGAAGCGTGGAGGTTGTAGGACTCGCGGTAATTCACGGTCAGCCAGTAGGCATAAACCTTAGCGCACCCGTAGGGCGAACGTGGCCAGAAGGGAGTGCTCTCGGTCTGGGGCACCTCTTGCACTTTGCCAAACATCTCCGAGGACGAAGCCTGGTAGAATCGGCACTTCTCCACCAGCCCCGCTTCGCGGATCGCCTCCAAAATACGCACGGCACCGAGCCCGTCGACATCGCCGGTGTATTCCGGGATATCGAACGCCACCCGCACATGGGACTGCGCGCCAAGGTTGTAAATCTCATCCGGCTGAAGGCTATAAAGCAACTTCACCATCTGCACGGAGTCGGCCAAATCGCCGTAGTGCAGGAACAGTTTCACCCCATTGACGTGGGGGTCGCGGTAGAGGTGATCGATGCGGCTCGTATTGAACGTCGAAGCCCGGCGAATGACCCCGTGAACTTCGTAACCTTTCGCTAATAAAAATTCCGCAAGGTAGGAGCCATCCTGGCCTGTGATTCCGGTGATGAGCGCTTTTTTCACGATGCAACTATTCAGCCGGACCGAGCTCGCTGCGACAAGTCCCGAATCTTCGGTCCGGTCGACTCGGTTAGCCGCGATCGGCTCGCGTCCTTCCGGAGCGTGCCTCCGTCGCAATTGCCTACCTACCCAAGCGGGCGGTCACGGCCACCAGTTGGGCGGCCAGGGCATTCACCGAATTTTGTGAGCGCGGATTGCTCAGCGCCCCAGCTTCATCGAAAGCCTCGCCGGCGTGGGGCAAAATGCACTGAGCCGGCACCACGTGGCAGCCCAGATGAAGCAGCAAGTGTCGGGCGTGCTGCAACGAGCGCGCACCGCCCAAGGCCCCGGGCGAAGCCGACACGACCGCCGCGACTTTACCCACGAACGGATTCTCGTCCGCACGGGTGATCCAATCGATCGTGTTTTTCAGCAGTGGCGTAAGCTGGGAATTGTATTCGGGTGAGGCCAACAGCAACCCGGCATGCGTTTGCACTAGTTCGATCAACTTCACGGCATTCGCGGGCAAGCCCTCCGCATCCTCCAAATCGCCGTGATAAAGCGGCAGCGCATACTCGTTCAAATCCACCAGCGTCACCGCACCTCCCGCCGCTTGCACTGAGCGGATGGCGACGGCGAGTAATTTTCGGTTAAGCGAATCGCGCCGAGCGCTGCCGGCGAAAGCGAGGATACGTGGAGCCGTGGACATAGGAGTATCGAACGCAATTCCAACCCTGACGCAATCGTCCTCTATCCGGCACCCGCCTCTACGCTATTTCACGAAACCGCCGCATGCCGTCACAAATCCGTCGCTTCAGAAATTTGGGCACCGCCGGGTTAAACCCATTTGGCGAATCTCCGAGCAAGCTGAGCCCGAGCATTTCACATCGGCGACTTTTCTGGACCCTCCAGATCGGCGCCATCGAAAACTATCTCAAAATTGAACGCTGGCGTTTCGAGAGGCGTGTCAACTGGCAAGTCGATGTCAGTCCCGAGGCTCGCGAAGCATGGGTGCCAACTTCGCTCCTCCCGTCTCTCGTCGAAAACGCGATCAAATACGGCCTGCAAACCAGCCCCGAGCATCTCCAGGTCCGCAGGCGCACCGTCCTCCGTGATCGTGCGGTCGATGCCTTCGTCAAAAATTCCGGTCACTGGATCGAACCCGATCTCTCCTCTACTCGCTCAACGGGCCTCGGTCTCAGCAACCTCCGACGCCGACTCGCTCTTCTCTGCGGTCACGCCGCACGCGTCGGCATCTCCTTTCCCATGGATTTGTGCGCGTCCACCTGCACATACCGGTCCACTCCAAAACCGTCTGATGCCACCCCGACGCACCCTCATCGTCGATGACGAGCGCCTCGCTCGCAAACGCCTGCGCGCGCTCCTTGCCGCCCACCCGGAAGCCACCACCGTGCCCGAAGCCGCAGCACTCGCCGCGCTCGAATGACCGGATCTCGTGCTACTCGATGTGCAAATGCCGCCCGCAACCGGTTTCGATTTATTACCGCTTCTGTCATCCCCGCCGCCGGCGATCGTGTTTACCACCGCACACGACGCCTTTGCTGGGCGGGCCTTTGAAGTGAGCGCGGTAGACTACTTACTGAAACCTTTTTCGCCCGAACACCTCGCCGCGGCCGATGGCCGCTACACGCCCGTCTATCTCGCCAACGAGCCATCCATGTTCGTGCAGCGCAGCATCAATTCCTAGGCGGCGCATTTACCTGAGCCAGGCTTCCTCCGGGTGGAACGCCGCTGATCGTCAATCTTGCTCGCGTGCGCGCGTTCGACATCCGCTCCCGCGATGTCGCCAAGCTGACTCTCGCCGCCCTCGGTTCTCCCCTCCTACTCGGCCTCGCCGCGTCCGCTCGTCTGCGGACAGCGCTCGCGGACTAAGCCGTATCCATGCAGTTGAAATCGCAAAGCGGTTGATAACGTGTTGTATGCAAACAAGATTACTACTGAATTGCCGTGGGGATTTGAGCCACCAATCAGTGGGTGCAAGTGTCCTGTCTCTGGACCTGCTGCCACCAGGGTGACTAACAGGGTGGACCAGGCGCTCCGCGCGCGGCCCCCCTCAAACCGCGTCGTTTCAAGAGCATGATCACCCGCGATTTTTGCACCTTGCCGCTGACGATTTCTCTCAAAATTGACTTCCGACTGCATCGTTACGGCTCAGGCCTGAGCCTCACGGCATGACTTAAGCCAGTGCCTGGAGCAGGCGGGCGAGTTCGTCGCGCTTGACGACCTGCTCGGCCAGCTGTTTGCGCGCCCCTGCGATCACCGCCAGCGGTGCCTTATCGGTAAACGCTTTGTTGGACAACCGCGTCTCGGTGCCGGCGATGTGCTTGTTCAGCGATTCGAGTTCCTTGGTCAGGCGAGCTTTCTCCGCCCCCACATCCAGATTGGCGGCGAGGTCGAGTGCGAGCGTGCCCAGGAGGGTCACCACCGCGGGCGCACCTGCGATATTGTCCTGCCGCACGATCTCGTCCGCCCCGATCATGCGCACGATCTTGGATAAATTTGCGATGACAATTTCCCACGAAGCATCGTCTGCCTTCATCAGAAACCGCGTGTCGCGTCGTGTCGCCAAGCCTCGCTCCGCTTTTAGGGTGCGCGCCTGCGAAACAAATACTTTCAGCTTCTCCACCGCCTGAGCGGCGTCTTGGTCGATACTCAATCCGTGCGCATGGCCCGCCGTCGCCACCTGCGAAGCATTGCCCAATTGAGTGTCCTCAATAAACGCTCCCGCTGGACCGTAACCGAGCAAGTGCCAGAGCTCTTCGGTGATAAACGGGATCACCGGATGAAGGAGCAACAGCGACTGCCGCAACACGAGATCTTGGATCGCCAAGCAGTTGTCGCGCATCGAATCGTCGTGGAGCTTCGACTTCGAAACCTCGACATACCAATCGCAGAAATCGTTCCAAAAAAATCCGTAGATCGCCTGCACCGCCGGGCTGAATTCATACTGCGCAAAACAGCGGTCGACCTCTCGAGTCGTCGTCAACAACCGGTCGAGAATCGCATGATCATCCGCGTCGAATTTCGCCGGAGTCAGCCGCGACATGATCGCGCCCTGCGAAGAGTTGTCGCTCATTGGCCCGCTCATCTGCCGGAACCGGCAAGCGTTCCAGAGCTTATTGCAGAAATTCTTGCCGCTCTCGATCCGGTCCTCTTGGAAACGAATGTCCTGCCCTTGCGGCGCGATTGAAATGATCCCGAAGCGCAGTCCGTCGGCCCCATACTTGGCGATCAAGTCGAGCGGGTCCGGCGAGTTGCCGAGCGACTTCGACATCTTGCGCCCTTGTCCGTCGCGAATGATTCCTGTGAAGTAAACATTCTTGAAGGGAATCCGGCGCTCCAAC
>Ga0105055_10003024_pt1 | contig 25803 bp, 22 predicted proteins | sample BON03_FD_78090 | JGI IMG/M metagenome (GOLD analysis project Ga0105055, IMG submission 78090) | Freshwater microbial communities from Lake Bonney liftoff mats and glacier meltwater in Antarctica - BON-03 | ecosystem: Environmental > Aquatic > Freshwater > Ice > Glacier meltwater | place: Lake...
ATTACATCAGGAGAAATATAATGCGAATTCAGTGATTCCACATAATGTTCTTGCTTCTGATTACCTCACGGATTGCCATCAGGCTCTTTTCTTTCAACAAGATACTCTTGTTTATTAAGAAATCAGCATTTGATGGCTTTTATCCACTACTAGTAGTGCTTTAAAAAAATCGATTTTTGTTGTTTTAAATTTATTAAAAAAAAAAATTAGCGATGTGCTACTTTTATTTGTACTGGTATTCTAATTCAAATAATCGATTGTGAATTAATTGATTAAAACAATTTGCAAAATTTGTTTGAAGTAAAGTGGGCACAAAAAATAAAGATCTGACCCACAGACCCAGGACAAATTAGGTTGCAATTCGCTGGGTCCATGAAATCCAGAACTTCGTTTTGAATAAACGCATACGAACGCATTGCTGGAACCGAATCCGAGGATGGCTCTTTGCAAGCCTTCTTCTTGGTTTCAACAATTAATCTACTAACAGAAGCTTGCATTTTCTCTCAAAGTAAATGGATAACCTTTTGCGAAAACAGCTCAATACTATTGACCTTCGATGGATGCGCCACTGAACTGCAGGAAAACTCCTTCGAAGCCTCGACTTCATCTGAATTATAGAAACAAAATACTCGCAAGTGATAGTTCGTACTACCAACTAGTGCAAACGAACTTCTAATTATCAAAAGACAAGGTACGCACATCTGGACTGGGAATTGGTTTTTTATTGTGGATAAAGCCGTTACAATTTTTGAGAACATCGATTTGAATCGAAGGTTTGGAGTAAAATAGCTTCACAGATGAACCGCAGTATACATCCACCGGTACCATTGAGACTAGCCCAAGAAAGGATGATCCAAAGCCGACAAAATGCGCCATCTGGAAAATTTGGGAAACCATTTCATGCCTCGCAGCAGCCTGAGTCCACAATTCGCGGTGAAGAATCAATGATACGCCGGATGGAAGATATGGAGCTCCGAATGATGATGATGAGTCGTGAGATTGAAACCCTTCGACAGGCCCCGCCTAGTTCGCATTTAAACAACTTTGAAGACATGCAAATCAGATTGACGCAGGTAGAAAATCGGCTTCTAGAGAGGGAGAGCAAGTTGCATATTATGGATCAAGAACTCAATCAGTTATTATCAAATATCCAGACGATGCAAGAGAGTCATCAGGGTGTATCCGAGTTGAAGTCCCAGGTTGGAATACAGCTCGATTTGGAAAAAAAGCAGTATTACGAACTGCACAATTTAAAATCTGTTTTTTCGGAAGAAATTTCACGCTTAGGTGAAATTTGTAGCGCACTTTCCGAGAATCAATCAAAGAATCGATCCTTTATGGATTCAAAACTGCGAGAGGTTTCACATCGTTGTGCTCTCAATGAAAAATCATTGGACAATAGCCGAGATCGCGAATATCAGCAACAAGAGGCACAGACTTCTTGGATCAAAGATGTTGGACTTGAAGTTGAGCAATTGCGCGCAGAGACCAATCGGCAAGCAAGTCTTATAGTAGAAAAGTCACTTGGCGAGTCTCAAGAGCAAGGAACCCAATCAAAAATGATCCAAGAGCTACGCCGTGTAATCGTCAAGGTAGACGAGGGGTTTTCCGACAAGCTGGCTCGCACGATGGAAGATATTACTTTAACTTTAAAGCAGCATCAACAGTCGTCCCAAGTGGATCGAGAGAACGACCGAGATGAGTGGACAACAAGAATAGCTGCGGTGAATCATGCACTTTCGTCAGGGAACGAGTCCTTGGCAGTTAAACTTCAGCAATTGGAAGAGCAAGTTATGTTCACACGTGTGGATGATGATGCTCGTATCGCAACCCTGCAAACTGAACTCGAGACCAAGTTTCACACTTTGACATCTCATTTGATTCGAGAAGAAACAACGCGCATTGAAGCGGTACAAAGGGTTCAAGAGGCATCTCGTGAAGAACTGAGTAAATTAAATAGCGGAGGTGCTAGACAGTCGGATCTTGATAGGTTGATGAGTCAAGTCGACGAACTACAGGAGGTAGTGAGAGCAGAGGTAAGATCACGAATACGTCACGAGGCCAAGGCAAGAGAGCACGTTGAGAATACAGCACTCAGCCTGACACAGTCAAATCGAATTGTCCAGCAGGAAATGAAGCAAATGTTTATCAAATTAGAATCACAACCGGTTACCCAGCAACCAGCGAATGAGCTGATCGCGGATATCGCTAGACTCGAGAATCGAATCTCGCAAGAGACTCAAAATTCCAGGCTTGGCATTTTGGAGGCCATTGAGCGAATCAATGGGTGCGAAGCCAAGATAGCAAAAAGCGCAGCAACCACGCAAATGAGGTTGGAGAAGTCACAGCAATCCCTAGCAGGTATGGACGAAAGGTTGAGCGGTCATGTTGCCTATTTGACCAATGAGTTTCCGGCACTGGAGGTTCGAGTTAAACAGGAAGTTTTGACTTTTGCCGCCGACAGCAAGGTGCAATTTGAAACCGCAGAGTTTGAGAGAAACCGTACCATCGAGGAAATCAAATTGGAATTAGCTGCGCGGATATCATTAGCTAGTGAAGATCTAGCGGCAAACCAACAAGTGTTTCAACAAGAGTTACATTCAAACTATTGGCGGATGCAAGTGAATGTGGACGAAGCACTTGATAGCCTGGATGGTTTTCAAGCAAAACAAGCTTCTGAAAATTGCATTGAGAGTATTTTAGAGGAAATTGAAAAGGAGGCCCGATTCGCTTCATTTGAAATTCGCGCCGAAGAATACGAGGGGAAATTGCAGTTGAAAATTGACGATGAAATGAAGAATTCACAAGACCAATTTAATAGCTGGAAGGAAATAGCGGAAACTCGTATAGAGAATATGGATATGTTGCAAAAGAGCCACTTAACAAAAACCCAGGAAGCTCTTGGTTCATTTGCATCCTCATTGAACGATCATAAAGTTGAGGTGCTAGTTTCGACTTCACAGTTAGAATCTCGGTTCCAAAATGAGTTAGACAAGTTAAAAAGCAAGGTGGGCATCGATAGAGATGCGGATGAATCCCAATTGAAAGATATGCAAGTGTCGATGATGATGGAACTGATTCTGATGCAGGTAATAGAAACACAACAAGATGAAAACTTGAATGAATTTTCAGGTAGTTTAGGGACTAGGATGAAGGAGTCCTTGACTGAAATAGAATTTATGAAGGAGAGCATGAACCAAGCCCATGAAATTTCGGGGCTCCTACTGAAAAAGTTAGACTGCATCGTTTTGACTGCCGAGAATGAGAAGAGAGAGCAAAAAGAAGAATGGGAAGAATCCTTAAAAGATGCGCGCTATTTTGATTTAGAACCCGAAAATAGGCTGCAGGAGAATAAAACAATAGTTACAATTGAAGGCGATTTTGATGAATCATTTGTAGCATCAGTAGTTGTTGAGGTCGAAGAAAACTCATCAGTTGATTCAATTGAATCTGAAGTTAAGGATTTAAGTGAAACTCAAGTTAGCGAAGTTGCAGGAAATGATTCAATAGACATTGAAGTAAATACAACAGCTGATCCTGATGTAGATGCTTCAATAGAGGTTGAAATCAATGAGTCTAATTCGGAAATAAACACATCAGCTGGTCCTCAAATAGATGCTTTGATCGAGGTTGAAATAAACGAGTCCCATTTTAGGGCTGAAATAGCAGTTGATGACGAAGAGTTTGACGAAGAAGACTTAGCATTACCACAAACAGATATTAATGCCAGTGAGCAGATTGGATTTCAATAATATTGATCAGTTTAAATTCCCAGCTCATTATTTCAGTTGTGGATTGACGGGCAGCAGTGTTAAGGGGTCGAGTTCTTCATGGTTCGACTGTTGTTTTCTTAAGGCAATCTTGTGCAGGTGTCTGAAACTTGATCTTGCACACATTGAATGCTTTATTATATGCAAAGTCAATGAAAAGGAACCTCGGCAGGTTTTGTTTGGAAGTCCACGACTAGCCGATAAAACTCCATAAGAACACTACTACCAATTTTATTGGTCGTTTCAAAAAATATGCTGGTTTGAATGGTTTACAAATGTATTTGATTCTTTTTACCAATGATTTCAATCTTCATTGGTGCTGATAAATATTTGACGGAACCTTTTACTACGAGCGTCTCCAATCTATCGGATAATTTTGTGGATGAGAGTACTACTCCTGTGCATAACGAGTGCTATTTGATATACAGTCCACGATAAGATTTAATGGAGATGCTAGATGCTGAAACTTACGAAGACATTGCTATGTATCTAAAAAAATGAATTCGTCACTACTGCACGAGGATTCTATTGCCACCAGATATTTGGCGAGGATTCTATTGCCACCAGATATTTGGCGCCGATTCAAACCAATCCTCAAAAGATATTCTATATTCCTGTAGACTCTTTCAAAAGACTTGTGCTTCTTGAATGTCAAGTATAATAATGATTTACCTCCGTTTTACGGCCCTAAAAATTCAACTCAAACAAAGCAAGTTATCATGAAAAACACAAGTGGGGGCTAGGGAGAAGCCATCAATCGATAATTCTTAAAATAAACAAAAGAGAAAATTGAAAGAAAATAGCTTCATAAACATCGATGAGGGAATTAGAAGCAGCCGCCTTGTGAAGAATCACTGATTTCACATTGAACGGCATCTATTGCAATGGAATTAATACATCCCTCAAATTGACAGAACTATCACCCACCAAAGGCTTCCATGCTGCAGCAACTAGAGCATTCAGTTAAGAACATTGTATACATTGAAATTAGTTCCACTTCCTGCGAAAGCTGTTCAAATCTTTCATTTGAAATGGAAGAAGCTGCGGGGACCTTTTGAACCTATTTGAATTCGATGGATTACCATGAGTTGAATGACTGTTTGGCATCTGGAATGAACTTCTATGGAATTTTGCTGAATGCCAAATTCGCCAGGTCAACCATGTCGGGTGATACAAGCGTGGTGCTGGAGCTGACTTCCCGGAACGCGAGCGGCCCTTGGATTGTGGCAATATATGGACGTGATTTGGGTACTTTTCCAGATTGTCGTAAGCTCGGTGATATTGTTCGAGTCCATAACTGCTCCACAACCAAACCGAGATCGCGTGAGGTGGTGGTCAAACTACATTCCGGGGGTCGTGTCTGCGTTTTTGACGGGTTCGATGACTCGACGGAACCCCGAATTTCAAACGGTACCAAAACCATCGCGTCATCAGTGGTTTTATCGGAGCTGAGAAACTTCGTACGGACTCTTATCATCTCACCGGAACTACCGCTGGTGAACCCAAGCTACTTCACGAAGATCAACGCTTCTGGACAAAAGTACTGTGATTTCGTTTGTCGGGTGGAAGTCGTACAACATGACAAGCGACATGTAATGGTGAGAGATGGACCTACAGATTCGTCCACAGCGTGGTTAATGGTGAACCGAAACTCAATTTGGTACCAGCTGGAAAGGGTGGGGGGGCTTACTGTTGGCACGTGGTTGAAGATCAGGAACGTAGCTCCTTGCCGAGACATTGTTCGAGATTTTGAATTCAAAGAGAATTCTTCAGCCCTTGTCGTTTATCCTCTAAGTGATGATATCGAAATGGTTCCACTGGTGGTGAAGGAATTACAAGCCAGTGTCGATGCCGCAGCGGTTCAATCTGTCAATGGACTGGTGGTTGTAGAGAAATCACTTGCCCGTAGAATAGTGGGGATTCTGGACGATTATGATGGTGATGGCGTGTTTTCAACTGTTAAACAATTGCTGGAGACACAAGCGATGCTAGAATGTAGTGGCGATTTCACAGGACGACATCGATTGCTAGTGAAAGTGACTGCTATTCATCCTGGCTTGGATGAAATGATTCCAGAAGCCAACAGTCATCCGCTGAAACTACGAATCGAAGATTCAACAGGCTGTTTGGAATGTTGGATGACAGAAACCTTGCAGTGGTTTAAACCTTTGAATGGAGACAAATGCAACAGGGAGTTCATCCGAAACTGCGACAGGGCACTCCGATGTGGATGGATTGAATGTGTGGTGTATGAGTCAGCCCCAGGAAGAGAGATGGTTCTAACGAATACGAGGCTCTTGTCCGAGTATCACATGTCAATTCCACGGTTTTTGGAGCCTCAAACGAATTTGAAAATTGTCTGTCAAATGCCAACAAGTTTTGAATTGTTTAATACCTATGGAATCGTAATGGCATCACAGTCGGGCCATTTGATTGTCGGAGCAATACGTAACGACAGCCCGTTTAACGGATATCTGTTTAGGAATGACGAAATTCTATTGGTTATGGATAAGCAATGTGAAAATGAACAAGAGTTTGAGGAAATTCTCGCGGCATCAGGATCGTCGGTGCATTTCGTTGTGAACAGACCGCACGTCAATAGTGAGACTCCTCAAGTTCATTCATGTATTTATTCCCAACAGTTTTACCAGAGACTAAAGTGACTTCATGGCGGTTTGTTTTTACCGACGAGCATTTTCTGCAAGTACAATGGATCATTCGTGATTTTCTTCGCTTGCCTAGTGGACAGTAGCTTCCTTGCCTTGACTTTTCGTTTGAATTTTGAATTTGGAACCCTGGTTTCCTCGAAATCGTCATCATCTTGTTCTTCTTTGACAATATCATCATTCACCAGCGCAGGAGCCACGAACTTGGCTATTTTCCTAGTCCTGCTGGTTGCTTTGGTATACGATTCTACCGCTTGCAACCGCTCTCTATCTGCCTTGACAGCCCGAGTTCGATGGATCTCCAGCTGCTCCACCTCCTCTCGCAGCGCTTGTAGCTCATCTTGCTTGGCTTGAACTTCACGTTCAATCTTGCGCTTTGATAAGTATGCTGCTCTATCTGGGCCATACATGAGTTCCACAGGGCATTCTTTGGTGAATTCTTTGGTTGCATTGTTGAAGTACTTCATCGAATTCAATTCTGTGTCAAAGTACTCGTCCCATAAGAAACCGTTGTAGGGCATGGTGGGATGGTCCTTCAGTTTCCCCTTCGCATGGAGTGTATTGTAACACGATTGGCACATGGGATCTCCGCATTGTTCACACAATAATGTCGCTTCAATAGTGAGGCATTGAGTACACATACCATCGTACTCCGGGGACTCTTCAGGTACTGGCTCTGGTTCATACTCGAGTGGCAGTTCGTCAAAGGTATCTCGGATGATCTCGCATGTGTGCTGACGCAGACTCTCCGTCTTATGGGAGGAGAAGAAACAACCCAAACAGTAAGGCAGTCGGGGTCCACATTGTGCACACCTCCGGTCAGCTTCTAGTACAAGACATAAACAACAGTACGGTTGAGAGTAATCTAACTGTGGGGTTGCTGGTTCATGAAAACCGACAGGCTTGGTATCACTGTATAAAAAGGTTTGGTTGTTGTAGTATCGTATGCCGTTTCCAGTGGCGTTGGCAATACGCACCCACCCTTTGTTTACTGCGTCTATTTGCGCAGGAGTAGGTGGAAACATCCATCGTTGCTTTCTATGCATCTCTCTACCTTCATCCAGGAATCCAAAGGGAGCGTTCCAATCACTTGTCGATGATATGTGATTCCAGAAGTAATTTTCGGTACCATCTGCTTTCTTACCAGGGACTTCCTCCCATGCAGCTAGAAGCTCAATAGCTTTCGTCGTTTCTTTTTCCTGGAGGTCTTTTATTCGTTGATTTTCTTCCTTGATTTCTTTCGCTATTTGGTTTTCTTCTCGTTCTTTGTACAAATATTCTTCTAGTTTGGTTTTCCATTCTTGTTCAAGACGGTGGTGGATATAATCCGCTTGGTAGCTGCTCATTAGTTCCGCATGAATTATTTTCATGGCTTCTCTCTGCAAATGCAAGCGTACCTTTTTGCTCCGCCAAACCTTTTGGATCTTAATAACCTGATTGCTTTTTAGAAATAAGGCTATTTAATCGAATGTGTACTTACCATAAGTGCTTCAGTTTGCTGCTGATGAAAAGCTAACTTCTGTTGCAACATATAACGAGCCTTTGTCTGGCGATACGCGCATTGAATCATCGTTGCATTCCGGTTCATCATGTCGACTTGCTTACATCTTTCCAAATACAATAGTCTATTCTGCTCCAGCCGCTTCAACTTATCTTCGAACTGTAGTTTTCGATATGCTATCTCGATTCTGGAATAATGCATTCTATATGCGCACTGAATTCTCACTGACGACACCTGCCTTATTAAATCTACTCTTATTCTTCCTACCATACACCGGACTAGATACCCTCTTATGATTCTCTGTATAAACCATGAAGCTTCCAACCTTCTTTTACTTTGTTCTTTTTCCAAACGGATCCTTCTCGCAATAGCCATACGCATTCGAAGACGCTTCTGAATCAGAAGACTTGCTCCAAATTCAGTTTGAATCCGAAATAATTCGCATCGGAGGAGTAGTGCAGACCAGCACCTCCATGCACATTGAATTACAACAGCAGCTTCCTGTCGGATGGTTTTCCCTATTTTCAAAGAGAGCAAATAGGCTTTCCTCGTACGCATCATTCTAAAGCGTGTTTGAAGCCCCACTGCTGCTTCGACTCGACATAAATACTGCTGCATTCGAAGCTTTCGAAGTTGCCTTGCCCTCGTACATCGACCCATGCGTTGAATCACGACCGCTGACTTGTGGCGTTGTAGAGTCATACGGGCAGCTGCACCTCGGACGAGCGACTGAATCGCTATGGCTGCATTTATTCTTAGCGAATCTAAACGCGCGTGAAATGCTTGCTGTCTACACACCTCCACTACCATCACAGCTACATGCCTTCTATATACAGACTGTATACGCGTGGCTTTGAGGTGATGTATCATAAACACTTGTCTAGTTCTATCACAAAATCTTCTGGCGATGTACTGGCGGCACTGGCATTGTATACATAAAGCTGCTTGTCTCTTCAGCTGGAATTTTATTCGTTGCAGCTGCGAGGCAATGAACGATTGAATGGTTCTTGCAGATGTGTCTTTACTTGATCTAATCTGGTCTCGTCGCAACACGCTCAACACGCTTGACGGTCTGTGCACGTTTTTTTTCTTGAACTTGGCTGCTAGCAGTTTATTTTTTTCAATGATATCGCTCTTAGGTCGTCGAATCACCTCCAATGTCGCTGCCTGATCCGGTTCATCAAGTTCGTCTGTTAATTGCCGAAACAACTGCACCTTTTGACCTAATCGAATGGATCTATATACACTGTAAGTGATGCTTAATACCACCTCTCTGGATTTTGTTTCATGTGTACGTAATGCCATCAATTTCAAAAACGCAGCTCGCTTGCGCCAGTTACTTTGGATCAATTTGGCACTATGAGACATTTTCTCCCTTGCTGCTTTACGTGCTTCCATGAGATGGGCCTTAAGAGATTGGAATAATTCCCGCGTTAAGAGTCGTTCCCGAAATCGTCTCAATGTTTTCAAGGAATCCATTTGCTTTATGCGTCCCCGTTGCCAAGTTTTCCAAGCTGATTTCAAGGAGGACATACCATCTCTGAGTCTCATTCGAATACATTTTTCAATTGAAAGCGCGATGATTCTGCATGCTCGCTCTCTCTTCTTAAGACCATGTTGGATTTCGTCTATGGTCCCATAAAGTTCATCCCTTAGCTTTCGTTCTTGCCTCCGTAGCTTATGTATTTCTCCATCCAGCACTTTTTTGATTACCGGCATGATTTTCTTCGTAGGAAGTATTTTTGAACTACCTCGAACCGTCTCCAGTCTCTTGTCCTTTTTCATGTTTTCACTTCTCTTCATCATGCTGTCATTTATTCAATACTCTCCAAGCAATGAAAGAGCCGTTACTGGTTTTTTTTTATGATTCATTCTCAGGTTCAAAGTAAAAATATCTGGTAATGGAGGTTGACGATTTATGGTGGGTAGGGGTTATTTTATCTATTTTCTCAGCTATGTTTGGAAGTCTGGGTGACAATCTGATAAAGCTAAGCTACACACAGGAGGATCTTGCTGAGCGGGAAGGTCAGGACAAGACGCCGATTCTAAAGCGACCTCTTTGGTGGATAGGGATGCTATGTATCACCGTAGTTAACACCACGCTGACTCTCATCGCATATTCATTCAGTGACGCGGTAAGTTAGATGTTGGAATTTAGGAAACGAATTTGGTAACCTGTCCGTGTAGTCTTTGGTAATTCCTTTTGGCGGGCTGCACATTTGCTTTAATGTCCTTTTTGCGAGAGTGCTCAACCACGAGGAATACACTTCGCGACAAGCGGGTTTCACTTTCATTATCCTTGTTGGAGTCACTGTGGTTCTCGTCTCTGGTAACCACGATACAGTTGTGTACTCCATAGATGAAATCCAGGAACTGTTCCAATCTCTGGGTTTCATACTCCTCTCCGTTTTAATCCTCTTCCTCATCCTGCTTCAAATTCCCCTTTCAACTCTTCATTGGAGTGCTAGAGTGAGATGCTTAACTTGTGCGACGTTGGTAGGTACTGTTGGATCCGTTACTCAAGTGTTTGCAAAGACCATGTCGGAATGTATCAGTCAAGCTATTTCGGGAGACGCTCAGGATATATTCGCGCATTATATCCCTTATGTGGCCATATTTATTACCATTATTGCTGCTGCTGTTCAGCTATTTCTGTTGAACAGGGTACTCAGACTGTATAATGTATTCGTAGTGGTTCCTATTGTCAATTCTACTTTAATTATCCTCGGCTCCCTCTATGGAGCGATTTTATTCAAGGAGTATGAGGTACGTTTTTTGTTTCACGATTTTTAAACATCTTTTTTAAAAATCGCGTGTAGAGGTTCGATGTAAAGAGCATCATTCTCATGCCCATCGGAATACTAACTACTGGTTTGGGGGTGGCCTTGCTCGCTTGGGATCACAGACCCGAAGATTCCTCAGAGCTTCTAACAGGAGCCCCGCCGCGCTTCGAGCGTTCTGAAACTTGGTCAGGGTTTCCATCCACTCCGATTACTCGAGATCATTCGCGGACGGCAGGGGCCATTCAAGATAGTTTCTCCATGGACGCGGCAAGTGACGAGGATTGGCGTTTAGTGCACCCGTTAGTGAGCAACAGCGGCATTCGTCTATCCAATTTAGGAAGGAGGGCAAGCAGCACTCGCAGTCTGGGCACCACGTCTTTTAATGAGGAGGAGGTCGTTTTGTTTCCTTCTGATCAGAGTGAACGAAGACGCGGGTCTGTATCATACGACAAGCAAGATGAGGAATTGACACTATAGATAGATTTCTTTATCTTTATTAAAAATGCTGAAGGAGCATGAAGTCTTTTTCTAATAAATAAAAGTTCCCCTTCGCTTGATCTATTTTTAATGTAATAGTCTAGAACTGAATGACTTATAAGTACCTACGCTGAATGATTCCTACCATAATAGAACTATTGCAAGAATACACCCTAGTTGAATTTAAAATTAATTGAACACGATATTGAATACTAAATCATCATGAAAATTCTCTTCTCATGAACTTCTCCAGTTCCATAAACTGGCATTCGACAGTTCTCCCAGCAAAACTTCTCCCTTCCAACTTGAGCCTCGCGTTGAGAGATTCAGCGGCACTTTTATACTCAACAAACACTTTTCCTGTTCCCTCGCCAGTTCTCGGAATGTTCACAGAAAGCACCTGACCATAATTAGAACACTCCTCACTCACGTCTTCTTGTATATCTCGGAACTCTTCGTCATCGGCCAACTCCCCTACTGTAACCATATTCAACAAGATTAACACAGGCGTGGGTACCATTGGCACTACAACTTCATGGGTTGCCGGCTCTGCAGACTCGCAAGATCGTCTCACAGTCAGCACCCTGTCACCAATTTCAAGACCATTTAAGCCCTCAATGGCAACACTAGTATCAGCTTCATTCACATATTCACAAAATGCATACCCCTTGGAGTTGGTTTCTCCATAATCACGGGCCACGCGTAGACTATTCAGCTTCCCAAATGCCTCCAGTAGTTCGCGTACTTGGCCGTCTCCAAGATGATGTGGAAGACCTCCCACAAACACTTGATTCGGACTGTCCGCTGTAAGTCCCACCATGTTGCTTTCACTCAGTCCAACCACTCCGAGGTTGATCGCAGGTATAGGTCCCATTGGTCCTAGTTTTGATGGATCAAAATCATTCGGCCTTCGAATTTTGAGCGGCTCATTACGAAATAAGATCCCATGAAGTGCTTGTGCGGCATGCGCCAGTTCAACGCTATTGAGTTCCACGAATGCAAAACGCTTCTCTACGTTCAGATACGTTGAAACCACCATTGAACTACCACCTAGCCTCTCAGCTGTCTCCGTTCCCAGAACCTTGTACAAAGTGTCTAGTATGAAATCCGTTAACTCCGACTCGTTGCTTTCGATCCCTCCTACGTAGATTCGTCGGGCGTGCTTCGTGCGTTCGCTAACTCCAATATCGTTCATTACTAAATTAGGAGCCAAGTCTTGTACACGGGGATCGCCGGGAAGAATGTCCCACATAGTTGGTTGCTTTCTTCGCGAGGGATAGCGTATCGGTTCGAAGGAAGGGCTTCTTCTGCTTCGTTTCTCTTTCTTGCTCTTCTTTTTACGTCGTCGTCTTGAATCCGACCTGCTTTCACTTCTCTCACGTCGAGATACCTCACGGCTCCTTCCAGACTCTTCCTTGTTGCTATCATACCTATCATGTCTTGACTCCACTGTTTTGTCCCCATAATGGACCCTACCTTCAGCACTACGTCTTTCGTCTCTGCTGTGATGACCGATATTCCGTCTCTCATCTCTGTGGTGACTGTCATACCGTCTCTCATCTCTCTTGTGACGACTTTCATTCCGCCTTTCATCTCTGTGATGACTGCCATTTCTTCTTTCGTCTCTGCTGTAATCACTGTCAGCCCTCCTTTCATCTTTACTGTGGTGACTATCAGTTCTCCTTTCATCTCTGTTGTAATGACTGTCAGCCCTCCTTTCATCTCTGCTGTGATGACTATCAGTCCTCTTTTCATCTCTCTCTTTCCTTCCTTCATCTCTCTCCTTCCTTCTTTGTTCTCTCTCATCTCTTTCATGTTGATCCATATTTCCTACAGTTGATTCTTTATCTCCGAGCCACGCTGGCAAAACAGCATCTCTTCCTCTTCCGACCATCCAGAATAAACAAGGGGGACTATTTCCCCAGAAATTTGAATTATGGAAGATTTGTTGCATTTGTGGAATGAGGCTATAAGAGCCGCTGATCCAAGCGAGGGTGTGAGGAATAAGCTGGAGAAGGTTCTTGAAGGCAATGAGGTTTACTCGCAGGTATTGGTGGTAGGTGCTGGAAAAGCTGTTGTTGGTATGGCACTGGTTGCATTGAAGTTGTTAAAGGCGAAGTTGAGGTACGTTGTATGATATTATAAAGGGTCATGCTGATACGCGGTAGTGTTCCTATGCAGGGTTTTCTGGTGACCAAGTACGGGCATGTGACGATAAAGGAGAGGGCTTCTCTACAAGCTTTCGGGGTCCATGTGATGGAAGCAGATCACCCGCTGCCTAATGAAGCTGGCGTAGAAGCTGCTACTGCGATATTGAACATGGTCGCTGCACATGCGCGTCGTGACGTGCTGGTAGTCAATCTTGTTTCAGGTGGTGGCTCGTCACTTGCTTGCTTGCCTAACCCCGGAATAAGCTTGAAAGATTTGCGAAGTGTCGTCGCGAAACTTCTTAGCTGCGGAGCCACAATAAATGACATCAACATTGTGCGTCGACATTTGACACGATACCATGGTGAGTTATGATACATATGCGATCGAAAATTGATTGAATGGTTAATATATAGGAGGCGGTCTATCGAGATGTAGCTTCCCCGCGACGGTTCATTCGTTCATCGTATCTGATGTTATAGGAGACTGTATATCTACCATTGCAGGAGGGCCTACAGCTGCAGATTCATCATCTATTATTGATTGCAATGAAATATTGGCAAGTATTGACAATACCATTGACATGAGTGCTATCATGGAAACACTCAAGCCGTCCGATAAGTTACTGAGCACCTCACATAACCACATTGTGGCCAGTAACTCCCTTGCATTGGAGGCGGCGCGAATTGCTGCTTTGTCTCTAGCATACACTCCATTGGTGATGAGCAGAAGCATTCACGGTGAGGCTCGTGAAGTGGCGAAAGTACTGTGCAGCATTGCAATGGATTTCGCCAAGGGCCCAATGTGCTTGATATTCGGTGGAGAGACGACCGTTACGTTGGGACATGAACATGGAAACGGGGGAAGAAACCAAGGTACGTTTACCATAAAGGATCATTCGTCAGCGTTGATTGGTTGTTAGAACTGGCGTTGAGCGCTGCCGTTGAACTCTTCGGGTGTGAAGGTATGTCTCTTTTGGCTGCAGGAACTGATGGACAGGATGGTCCATGTGATGCAGCTGGGGCGATCGTAACATGTGATCTCATCACCAGCAAGAAGCAGTTGAAGCAAGCCAAAGAGTATTTGAAAAATCATGATTCATACGGTTTTTTTCAAAGCTCACAAGTTAATAAATTACATCATTTGATCACTGGCCCTACTGGTACTAATGTAATGGACATATGTATCATCCTTTGTCAGAAACAATACTCGAGTTGACAAACTAACAATTGGTAATGGACATATGCACCATCCTTTGTCAGAAACCATAGTCGAGTTGACACACTGACATTATGCAATTGACATATACATCATCATTTGACAGAAACAATAGCCGATTTGAAAAACTAACATTATGTTATGGACATATGCATCATCCTTTGTCAGAAACAATACTCGAGTTGACGCTGACAGTTTGTGGCTTCGTTCTCCTGAAGATGGGTTTTAAATTTTAATTTTCTTCGTCCATTTTGAATGAGGATGTTGGTGACATCTCGAGGTCCAGTTACACCGCCGACTGATGGAATTTTCGCCTGCTTTCAACCTGCCTTCTATGATTCAACATCGTTTGCTGCACCTGGATTTGAAACTGGTCCCATTACGACATCGGCGCTTGGCACCCTCCATCGCTCCAAGCCGTTGAGCACCATCGCTAATCTGCACCGAGAAGATGTCGATGAAGCAGAGACCGAAATTGCCGTGCTGGGTAATGAAAACGTGTTCTTGTGCCAAAGTATAGATGTGCCTGACCAACAAATTCTTGCCAAAATTGAGGATTTCGAACACCGGAATCAAAACTTGCAACTGTTGTTGGGAAGTACTCGTGATATACCGTGCATTGGGTTCTTGGGGGAGATAGTTATCGAGAACATGAGTGATATGTCAATGGTTATTCAATGTGCTGGAATCAGTAAACCGGGATCGCATCTCGCCGAGGCCCCAATCTTGATTTCGTTTTTCGAAATGTTCACTCAAAATTCGGATTTGAGTTTCAAAGACGGAGTTGAAATGTTTGTTTCGGTATTAGAGCTTTTAGAAGACAGAAACGTGCTGATTGGGGGCATAGAGATGATCTTGCCTGACGAATACGACGATGGTGTTGTGAGACATCTCATCTCCTGGCTCGAACGGTATCCCAAGGCCAAACTCGCTCTCAACGTTCCAGCATCCCACAAAGTATTCGCCATGGGAATGGCAACATTCGCCACTTATGTATGCAACTTGTACGAAGCCGCGCAGAACCGCATATTGATAGGAAGTTGCGTGCGATTCAACAGTGAGATGATTCGTCACGGTGGTCTGGGATATGGGTCCATGCATAGTCAGTTGATTTCCCGGCTACAAAAAAAAGGATTGTCGGAAGAAAATATTTCAAAAATGGTCTTTCATAACGCATTGGAACTGTTTTCTTGGTATTTTCCTCCAGCGAAAGCAGCGGCTCCAAAGCTGCCCAAATGGCTCTGTGACGGGCCTTGCGGGAAGATGTATTCCGCGAAAAAAGATCCATTTACCAGGTTGAATTTCAAGTATTGTTCTATGATTTGCCTTAACGCTCATCGAGATTCTTCAGAGCCGAAAGTCCAAACTGTGAAAACGGACAATTCGAAAAGGGGAGGGAATGGTTCTGGTGGGTGGGGTATTTCGGTGCATTCGTAAATCTAATAAAAAACTGCTTGTACATTCAAAAATTCAAAATACTTAATTTCTAGATTTTGTTTAAGTAATAAGTAGATGGATACTTACCGTCCATATGTTTTCATTTCTTTCATGATATCATGGATTGTAACCAATACCAAATCACCCCCTTCTTTCTTCTTCACTGCTTCTTGAAAACGAGCGTAATATAACAAAAACTGTGACAACATCTGCTTCACAATGTCGGTGGACACTGTCGAGGATTGGAAATAGTTTTGAGCCGATGTATTCAAATGATTCAAGTTCGATTTCCATGACATTGAGAATTCCGTCGTGATGTCTTTCAAATCCATTGAATGATCTACATTTTCTTCCTCTGCTTTCATGAATGCGATTAGTGGCCCGAAAGCTAATTGAAGTTCTTCCTCGATATACACGGTGGTCGCTTGCGAGAGCTGGTCTTCAAAATGACTAGTATCGTCAGGGTTTACTCCATGTGAGGTTTTGCTAAAGCATGTTAAAATAGCATCGAAATTGTTCACTCGGAAGATCGCTTTTCCCTTCTCGGTACTCAGGACCTTGTGAGAAGACTTGCTGGCTAACTCATCAAGCAATGATATAAACGTCTGTCGCAACTTTACCAGGTTGTGGTGAAGCATTTCATCCGGCGGGTTCAAAATCTGTCCCAGTGCATATATCGTTGAAGCAAATTCAGCATAGCGAATGGAAACAAAATGAGCACCATACCCAACAGCGGACACGCCTAGTCTAGTACACACATTGGGTGCAATCATGCTTTTTAAATTCGAGTCAAAAAGTCGCTTAAATTGAGGCCAGAGTAACATGTTGACGTGGTCAAAGTAGCCTTTCAAACAATTGACTTTTAAAGTGGCTCGATTCTCTTGAGTAACACGAATCATCAACATTAGGGCTACAGGGTCAGCGGATTGATAGAGATAGTTTTCCAAATTTTCCAGACAAAGAGACAGAGTTCGAGCGAATATCTGATTGAACAGATCGGTGCTCGTTGCTAGAAAAAAATCAGCAACAAACAGGTACTCCGAAGCTGCAGTGTGCACGAGGTGCTTTTGAACCGACCTGAAAATCTCCTCAAAGTAAATGAGTTGATTCGAGCTCAGCAGAACGTGTGGCATCGATTGAGGCGTGTCAGCTTTTCCTAGCGCTAACTTTCGTTTTGACAAAGTACTAACTACCTCTGCATCGAGATGTTGTAGATCGTGAACATAAATTGAGGAAGCTGACTTGAGACTACTTAGAACGGCGAGATCTATAGCAATGACATCTTCTTTTACCGGACCAGGTGACTGTACCTTAAGTAGACTGGCATAGTACGATTTGAAGGACGAGTGAAAAATACGAGACATGGTGTCTACATAGGTTGCCTTAATCTCCTCAACCACAGCAGGAGCATTATTAAACAGGAACTCAAACAACGACTGGTATTTAATCAATGTGCTTTGTTGCATTATCTGAACATTCGTTTTGGGCTTCTTAAGACCAGCTATTTGATTCAACAAGAATTGTCTGCACTTCGAAACTGCTTTCAGCCGTAGTTTATCCAGTTGCGGTTGGAGATCCTGCACAGCCATAACTTCTGATGGGGCAACAACCCCATCTTCTGAAGCTTCTTGAACTCTCGCGAACCTTAATTTATCATCAAGCTCTTTTACTGCTGATACGAAAACTTCGTTAACCTCAGAATCACATATTATCGATATTAGTTTTTCAGATACTATGACGTTCTGAAGCACCTTCAAAATATGAGATTCAACCACTTTACGGTTCTTCAACTTGGTGCTTAATGAAATACTCTGCGTCTGCAAGTGCTTGATCTCGTCGCTAATATCACCAAGATCAGACTGAAACTTTTGAAGGACGTTTTCCATGGAGGCAAGAATGTCATCACAGCTTTTCATTTCATCATATAGCGCAGCAGCCACTGGAGCTTCGGCAATGTAATTTGGAATGCTTGAAGTTTGCAGCGATTGGAGTTCGAGGTCTATCTGCTGGGAGTAGGAGCGAAGGTCAATACCTTTCGACAGGGCCTCTTGAACAACTTCTTCTTGCTGGAATCGCAGCAGATCTTGTTCAATAGTTTCCAAGTCAAACTCATCCTCCTCCATCACAAGTCCAAAGGATCAAGTGAGGGGGTCAAACCGCATGAGCAACTTCAAAATGGTCCAACCTGTTTCTCTTGTTCTTTCATAAGAAATTAGCGCTTAATGACTCCTATCCACCACTTGTAGCGTTTTAAAATAATCGATGTTTGCTGTTTAATAACTATCTATTCATTCCGAAGCAGCTTCCTTACTTTTTGTAAATTTCAGCAGATTGACAAAAATAACATTTGGCGGGAATGTGTCTTATGGATACTAAAAAGTTACCCGCAACTCACAAGAAAAAAGAACCTCTTTCGGCAAAGAGATATAAATCCAACCAAGTTGTATTCATGAAGCAATTCATTTTCAACATGATTGCACCAATATACTTGAATGGTATAAAACTCGTTTCAAACATCACTTTTCAAGAACGAGAGTTTCTTCCAATGATAACAAACACTTATCAAACAATTGATCCACGTCTTTCTCAACAAAACCCAACCCAATAAAAACTAATTCCTGCCTCCGATCGTCGAAAAATCCTTCAAAATCAACTTCAATCTCCTTGACATCATCTAGGGGCCAGCAACTCCGAGGTACATCCCCCCACCAAGCGCCAGAATGACTCAATGATGTATGCATGCCAGTTTGCGAGAAATAGAATGCCATATCCATCCTATCCGCGAACCAACAGAAACCTTTCGATCTCAGAATGCAAGAGCGAAACCACAAGGGAGCCTCCTTGATCACATATTTTTCAAACAGGACTGCATTGAAGGGACGACGTCGCTGATACACATACGTTTGTACCGAGGACAGCTTACGCTTCTTGGTTGCAATGCGGTGTTCTTCGTCAGTTGACAGCAACGCAGCACTGGTTGATGGGTCATCGAACACCAAAACATCCCGCACTGGGACTCTACTGTGCGCCGATTGCAGGATGCGTGATGTAGGGTTCATACTTTGAATCACATCAGACACCCTCGCGACCTCGTCGATTGTCACCCTGTCCGTCTTATTCACCAGTATGAGATCGGCGGCTTCAAGTTGTTCGGCTAATAAATCAGATACAAACCGTTGCGAATCTCCTTCTTTGTTCGTTGTGAGATTATTCATAAACTGCTGGCAATCTACCACAGTGACAACATGAGACATGGCAACCTTGTCGGATATGCCTTCTTCCTCGAATGCCGCGTCCAGGTTCGAGAACAATCGCTTCGGCTCTGCTACCCCAGAGCACTCTATTACGATAACATCGAAGCTTCCCATGGTCATCAGTTTTCGGATGGATACATATAAATCGTCGCTGGCAGAGCAGCAAGCGCATCCATTCTCCACTTGCACCATCTTAAACCCTTCATGGTCGACGGTCTCTCTCTTGATGAGACTTGCATCGATGTTGATACGTCCCACATCGTTGACAAGGAGTCCTATTTTTCGGTCACCTGTATTCAATAGATGCTGTACCAGTGACGTCTTACCAGCGCCAAGAAAGCCACTCACCACCACAATGGGTGTCGTCATCAACCTCGTAATAATAAAAAGTTTTAAAAAATGCGCGGATCGAATCGGCATGAAAACGAGACTTATAATCCCTGTCATTAATTAATAATTCATTTAATTGCATTATTATAATATACCGGTAACCCTAACCCATTTTATTATTATCAAATTATATATGAAGTATACATCTGAAGACGTAACAAATAGTAACTGAAGTTTGATTGTTATAGGTATAAATTTTAAGGCGTAGCAACCATATGCTCCTCGAAGTCATCAATGTCTTGACTTGATCCACGGACTGATCGCGAGATCAACGATTTACCAGAAGATGCAGGATCATCAGCTGTAACCATCGCAGTATTTTCTTTCTGCCCAGAATCATCTGTTGCTCTACAGCCACATAATTGTTTTGCCAATATCTGCTTATAAGTTGGCTTTCCAGCCAATTCACGCATATCATTCTTATATCGAACCACCACAAACGACCATACTACTAAATGGAACAGCAAATAAAACATCAACTCCAGCCCAGTTGGATTAGGTGAGTACCCAAATAAAACCCTCATCATGACCCAGAACTGATTTTGAAGTCCACAACACTCTTGCCAATCCCATAGATCTTGATTGATCGGAGCTCGATCTTCTGCAGGTTCCCATGTACCAAAAGCACCTACTTGTTGCAAGCCATGGATTCCTACAGTGAATATACCAGCACCAATAAAAATCAGAACAACCATGGTGGCTCTGAAGAATATCTTGATGGTCAAACGACCACCAAATTTGTATAATGCCCAACCACTTATGAGCCCCACAATTGCTCCAGTCACAGCTGGGATAGGCAGAGACTCTCCTGGGTAGTTTGCCCCAATAGCCACGAAGAAAATGATAGTCTCCACACCCTCACGAAAGACTGCGGTAAAGGCCATCCAAAAGATGGTATGATGGGAGATAATATCGCTACCATTGGAATTCATATCAGTCGCCAGTCTCGCTTCATACTTTTTTGTTTTGGCCATTACGTTACCAATAGACACCGCGACAAAAGCAATCAGTATCGCTGCTACCACTGAGATGATTCCTTCGATTAGTCTCTGGGTGTTTGGATCTAAGACCTGATCTTTCGCGTAGCTAATGAGGATGAGAGCAATAACGGCCATGCATATGGAGATGCATAGTGCAGAAAGTACACCTAACCACACATACCTCCTGAGCTCAGGCAGATTAGTTTTGTTCAGCAATCCGAGCAGAACCGACACGATGATGGCTGCCTCTAGGGTCTCCCGGAAGGTAACAAAGAATGCAGGAACAGCAAAAAGTCCAGCTTCGGCAGCAGCGGACATATCTATCTCCCCGTAAAGCAACATACGAGGTACCATCGCGAGTTGTTAAGCAAACTTTTTTGAACGAATTACTACCTAGACGTTTGTTGACGATGTTAACGATTTGGCAACTTTAGTTCTTAATATTCTTATTGGAAACTGTTGTTATTATTCGTCAATTGACAACTACGAAGCACTCCTACCGTCGGTAGATACAGCCGATTTGGAAATGAACGCATAATTTGAAAACCGATATCTTCTACTTCTGTCTCTATAGTTTGTCATAGCCAACCCTTATGAACCTTGTACGTGCTGTGATTGGCCGACAGGTTCCTAAGAGTCTGTTAAGGATTGGTAGGAGGAACCGTGTCGAGCACACTCCATCGTTTTTCCAGTCTAATTTGATGATACCGGATTTCAACAACTTCAATTTAAAATTCTATAATTAAAATATGAAGATCGCCATTCTGACTCTTATTGCTGCATGCGAAGCCACCACGTTGGCATCGTATGAATCGTTTGCTGATATGGAAAAAGTTGCTGCTATTGACCTCGATGTCAAGGAGATGAGCTCCTTGATGAACAGTGGAAACTTTAGCTATGCAAAGTGGATATACGAGTTCGGCAAGAACGCCGAAGTGACGGCCGGTGGGTATGAGATCATCCAGAAATTTTCAACTGAGATTCAAAGCAAGGCTGCCGATCTCATTACTGAAGACCTCCTTCTTGAATACCTGACATTCACCTCCTACTATGGTAACAATGAGCTCTATGCAGATCTTTTCGTACAAAACGCGTTGACGGGCGAAGGCGAATTCAAAGGCTTGTCCAACTCGGCTCGAAAGCAGCTAGGCGTGAAAGGCGTGCAGTACCAAGTATTCCTCATGTTTGTACTTCGCGAGCTCTACGAGGCCATCAAATTCTGCGTGAGAAACCAGGGTCCCCGCACTGCTGAGTGGGATGAAGGTGCGGCATTGTATATTGGATCTCAAGTGAATGTGGATGGTGTGGGTTTCCTTCAGTACTCATTGCCTGAGAAACGCAAAGGGTCGTTTGGGATAAATGCGAACGAACGAGCCATGGCAGCGTTGACTAAAGGTCAAGAACACATCAAGAATAATGAATGTTCACAAGCCACAGGGCAACTATACGAGATTAGAAAATCAATGCAGATTGCTTTATTGCAAGGCACTGTAGAATATTCGTTCAAGTCTGATCTCACGTACACTAGTTCTCCTTCTGATGCAGCGAGGGCAGAAGTTTGGGCATTCGCAGCAGGGGTTTTACCATTTGTGCATGACGTGGATAAATCAGCTGCTTCGATCATTAGGAGCAACGTGGAGTATTCATACCGTAACGCTAATCTGTCCTCTACCACCAATTCCGAGGCAGTAGCGTCAGCGGTCTACAAAATATTACCTAAATTATGCATCAGTTGCGAGGAGTTCGGAACTCTAAGTGGATTGAATACCGTTTGTGAAAATAATCAAGCGCAATTGGATCTCAGCTGTGATGCTCTGCAACTCAATGCTGATCAAACAGTTACCAACGGTTCTAGTGGTCTTTCAGGCGGTGCTATTACAGGAATTGTTGTATGTGGTGTCGCTATCGTAGTCATTATGATTGGTGTTGCATTTTTCATGATGAAGGCTCCTCCAGCGAACACTTCTCCTTCACTGAAACCTGAAGAAAACACTGAAGAAATTGCCGAGGATGAATCAACTGTGTCCCAAGTGTAATTAGTTTTCAGAATTTGAATTTTATTCAGATTTTAATTCAATGCTTCCTGCTATTGGTTTCTCAATTAATTAACAAGTTTTATTAAATAGTTTTCGGGATTGGATTCAATTAATACGTGTCTACTCAATACTTCGTATTAATGAAGTTCGTACTTGTATTGAAACGCTTGAAGTTATTTTTTAAAATTCAAAAGTCATATTTACTACACGTGCTGCACCTGGAAGTGCCTTAACGCTTCCTTCACTTAACGCTTTGGAACCTTTTCTCTTTTCGTCTTCCCTCCTAACAAATTTTGAATTGCTGAGTCCTCTTAAACCAGTGATATACTGAAGTGTCCTAGGAGGGTTTGTGCCGCGATTGATACCTGTATTGGTGCCTTCGTTCTTGGGCAGATACACCTGCGACTCATTGTCTCTTCTAAAATGACTCTTTAATGTTTGAGTTGAAGTGGTTTTTGCTTTTCTTAGGTTTACCAATTGAATTGCTTTTCTTCGTAAGCTCCATTCGTTCCACTCGTAATTGGCATCAATATGCTTCTCCACAAAGTGAAGAGGGGTTTCTGTTCCAGCATCCACCATAAGACCACCACCTAATCCACTGCTGCTTCCACGCACTAGCTGAGAGAAAACTGAAGTGAAGTATTTGTTCAGCTCCATCAATGGAATCAAATCTGATCGCACTCGTGCTACCTCCAGAAGCTGGTCAATGATTGCTTGCGGGTTTCTCAGGTATGAATCTCGAGCCTGCTTTGTATGGAAGGCTGCATAAGTTCCATTGTATTTTACTACTCCTAGTTGTGGCTTGCCGGGAAATAGCAGGCCGTTCCTTGTAGCAGCACTAGTTGGACAGAAGCCCTGGAATTCAAGACGCAAAGTCAGAGATTCGGGAGTCGATTCAGGAGTAAGCAATTCAATACCATCCCGCGGAATAACCGCGACTTTCTCCAGTTGGCTCTTTTCTTCGATATATTCTTCTTCACTGTGTTTACCTTCCTGTCGATCATCCGATTCCATTGCGAGATCGGACCACTTATCGCCCAATGTCACACTCATATTATCCAAGTGGTTACTCTTCAGCATCTTCCATACTTTTTCTCGGGCATTAAGCATATCAAGTTCTAATTGCTGCTCCAAAAACAGTTCAGAAAGCGCATCAAATTTAGGATATACTTGGTCTTTGGCCACCGAGTTCTTCGATCCCACGAGATCTTGTAGAGTATCTATGACACTAGCGAATGATATTTGAAGTTGTTCCATTCGTTCAACCGTTTCATGAACATTGCTTTCTAAACTTTTAACAAAGGCCAGAAATTGATGACGGTTTGCCAACTCTTGACGCCAAGTGTTTAACACCGAAACCGATGGACTGTCTTCGCATTTTTGCGCATACACGATGGTGGTAGAGTACTCTGTACAAAGATCTTCTAGGGCTTCCTGTGAGTCCTCCAGCTGGTTCAACAATGACGCAGCTTTCATTTTCACATCAGATACCACATCTAGAATACCCGCTCCACCCTTTCCGATTTGTTTGTTGAACAATCGAATACCATTCACGATACTTGCAAGCTCTGTCAACTGCTGCCGCTGTTCTTCGGGATTCAGTTGAAGGAATGATTTAAGACCAATTTTAGGCAAGACGGATTCTAATGCTGCTGCAATTTCCCTTTCCACATCCTTGTTCTTCTTTGCATCCACAAAAGTAATCAAATAATTAAATACTTCACGGTATATATCATTGATAGCTTTGAAATCGGTACCTTGTGTTTCGCAAACTGAAATAACGTGAGACTTCATCGTGTTCATACGACTCTTTTTATTCATTGCATCTTTATGCACAAGTTGCTCAGTCTCAAAATACGTCCGATCAAAGTCAACTTGCATGATCATTGTCTATCAAAGAGTTAAATACATTAATACCTCCTATTGTATTTACTTACCATCAGTTGTGGCGACTTGGAGTCTTGCAGTCTCGCCACGGAGGCTTCCACCAGCGCCGTCACATCAGCTTCCTGCATTGCTTTGTCCAGTCTGAACTGCTCCGGGTTCTCCAGCACTACTGAGCGAGTCACCACAGCAGCTAGTGTAGGTGACACATCAGCTATGCCTGCCGATTCACATCTTGCTACAATCAGACCAATGGTGCGCTTGATGTCCTCCATCGTTTCTTTTCAACGGATCGTTTTTTGCTGCGTTAAAACGCGTCATAAAAGCAGTACTTGTGATGGAGGAGCGAAATGTGGTGCTGGAAACGAATTTGGTAAGAAACGTATCTCCTCGGTGGGATTGTATATTGACCTTTCTCGCAGGGTAACGTGACCTTTGAGCTGTATTGGGACCATGCGCCTAAAGCCTGTGAGAACTTTGTGAGATTAGCCGATGCTGGCTTCTACAACGACACATCGTTCCACCGGATCATCAAGAATTTCATGGTTCAAGGCGGGGACCCTACCGAAACTGGTCGAGGCGGGACGTCCTGCTGGGGGACCAAGTTCGAGGACGAGATCACGAAATCTCTCAAGCATACAGGTAGGTGTTGAACCATCGTTTTTCAGCGTTGACATCTGACCATTACTCGCAGGAGCTGGTATTTTGTCCATGGCGAATTCTGGGCCTCATACAAACGGGTCGCAATTCTTTATTACACTTGCTCCGTCTCCGTGGTTGGATGGGAAACATACGATATTCGGCAGAGTCATGGACGGTATGCGGGTGGTGCAACGTCTAGGTATTGTTCCCACTGATAAAAATGACAAACCTCTTCATCCAGTGCTTATATCGGCTGCTAGGTCTGTTGCTACTGAAATAGTGGAATCCCAATAGTAGGGACTCGAATTGAAGTGAAAACGAATGAATGTACGAGTAACCTTTAAAAAGAAAATAATGGAATGCCGGTACACATCATGCATAAGATTATATATTAACGAAAATTTCCAAGATCATTTCAAGATATTTCTGTTTTGTTCTCATTGAGATCTCATTCCGAAGTTTCAATTACAAATTTCAATAAATCGGTTGTTCAAAAAAAAACGCGTTTGCAGGCGACATAGCTGTCAAGTCGAGGGATGCAATTAAATTACATCAGGAGAAATATAATGCGAATTCAGTGATTCCACATAATGTTCTTGCTTCTGATTACCTCACGG